>RCUJ01000267.1_pt1 | contig 30156 bp, 27 predicted proteins | sample 2166321 | NCBI WGS metagenome assembly RCUJ01 (sample SAMN09932808, study PRJNA488358) | compost metagenome | feature: garden; material: soil; isolation source: compost soil in an enriched community after 118 h of incubation | place: Germany: Experimental Botanical Garden Goettingen | collected... | reverse complement strand
ATATTATGGCTTCCAATGGCGTAATACATATCGTAGACGAAGTAATCGGTTTACCGACTATTGTAACACATGCAACAGCAAATCCAAATTTCACTTCTTTAGTGGGGGCTTTAACCGGAGCTGGCCAGCCTGATTTTGTAAGCATTCTTTCAGGAACAGGACCATTTACCTTTTTTGCTCCAACAAATGACGCTTTTACTGCTTTAAATACCGAATTGGCTCCAGGTGGAATTGCAAGCGTTTCAGCAGCCAACTTAACTAAAGTATTGCAATATCATGTAGTGGGTGCCGCAAATGTTTTGGCAGCAACTTTAACCGAAGGACAAATAGTAACTCCAATTTTATCCCCAGCTCAGACTTTCACAATACAATTAAGCGGAGGGGCAAAAATTAAAGATGCTAATAACAGGATCTCCACTATTGTAGCGACTGATGTCCAATGTTCCAACGGAGTTATCCACGCAATAGACAAAGTCATACTACCTATCTTATAATAATTTTCCAAAAAAAAGCTCTCAGAAAATGAGAGCTTTTTTTGTTATTATTTTTTCTTTTGTTGTGCTTTTTGAGCTTCTGCTTGTTCCATAACTTCTTGAAGTTTTCTTTGGAACTTACCTTGCTTTTTAGGCTCCTTTAATTTATTCTCCTGAATTTGAGCGTGGATTTTATCGCTATCAATAAAATATCTTTTGATAACAATCATAATTCCAATCGTGATTAAATTTGAAATAAAGTTATACAAACTCAATCCAGCGCCATAACTATTGAAGAAGAACAACATCATTAATGGAGAAACATAAATCATGATTTTCATCATCTTAGCCATATCCGGCATACCTTCCTGTTGTGGAGTTGCCATTTGCTGATCTCCGGAAGTCATTTTCATATAGAAGAAAATAGCTATTGCTGCCAATATTGGGAACAAACTAATATGATCTCCGTATAAAGGAATATGAAACGGTAATTTTACAACTGAATCAAATGAAGACAAATCGTCTGCCCAAAGGAAACTCTTTTGTCTTAACTCAAAAGCTGACGGGAAAAATTGAAACGACGCCATCAAAAAAGGCATTTGAATCAAGGCCGGAATACAACCTGCCATAGGATTTACCCCTGCTTTATTGTACAACTTCATGGTCTCCTGTTGTTTCTTCATTGGGTCTTTTTTGAATTTTTCACCCAATTCCGCAATCTCAGGACGCAATACTTTCATCTTAGCTTGTGACAAGAAAGATTTAAAGGTAATTGGCGACATGGCCAACTTTATCAAAATTGTAAAAATAATAATGGCAATACCATAGGCAATATAAGAACCAAGGAAACCAAATAAAGGGATAAAAATGAATCTATTAATCCAGCCAATAATTCCCCATCCCAAAGTGATAATTTGTTCCAGATTTTTGTCATACGATTTTAAAGTCTCGTAATCAGATGGCCCAAAATACCAACTCATTTTATAATCCACTTCTCCATTTGAAAAAGCTAAAGGAATATTTGCTTTAAATTGTTTGGTAAAAGTGCTGTCTACTTTTTCGTCAAGAACCAAATTATCAGACTGTAATTTAGCTGTTTCAAAAGGAGTGTTTGTTAAAAGAATAGAGGTGAAAAAGTGTTGCTTAAAGGCAACATAAGTAGCTTTTTCAAGAGTCTCCTCTTCTTTTTGACCTAGACCTGCATAATCCGTTTTACCGTCTTTGTGTTCAAAATAAATTTCGGTATACTTATTTTCATAAGAAATACTTTTTTCATTTCTGTACGATTTCAAATTCCATTCTAAATCCAATGGTTTTGAAGTGTTCAGTACTTTATTCAATCCTTGGGAACGAATATCAAAACCAACCATATAATCGTTTGGTTTCAAAATATATTTGTATTCCAGAAATTCATTAGCTCCCGCTTTCAATTTCATAGAAAGAATTTGATCCTCTCCTGATTTTGTAAGTGTTGGTTCAAAAAACAGGTCTTTCGTATTTAAAGTACGATTATCATTAGTCAGTAACTGTACATTTAAATCAGCATTATTGTCTTTAATCAATTCAACCAATTCTCCTGAACCTTTCTTGAATTTTTCAAACTTTTTCAAAGTAGCTTCAACAATATATCCTCCTTTATTGGCAATTTTCAACTTTACCAAATCATTCTCAATAGTTGTAAAATCAGCTTTTGCAGAAGGAAGCGTCGCTGAATAAGCAAAATTTCCTAAAGTTTTTTGCAATTGGGCCAATTGAGTAGAATCTCCTGTTGTTGCCACCGCTACAGTAGCTTTTGCCACCGCTTTATCAGCTAATTCTTTTGCTTTTGCTTGTTGAAGCGCCAACTCTTTTTTAGCTTTCTCAGCAGCAATCACTTTTGGATCAGGCTGATTTTGATACATGATCCAAATCAAAATACCAAAAATCAATACAAAACCTATAATCGAATTAAGGTCAAATTTTTTTTCTTCCATTATTTTATTTAAAAAAGTTTAATGTTTGAGTACAAATTTTTTTGAATACCGTGGCTGACCACTGATTCTGAAAACTGAACACTATTTTTTCTTTGCCTGAACAGCTGCAGCTACAAAATTCACAAAAATTGGGTGTGGATTTGCAACGGTACTTTTATATTCAGGGTGGTATTGCACTCCAATAAAAAACGGATGGTCTTCTATTTCTATAATCTCTACCAAACCAGTATCCGGATTAACACCTGAAGCAATTAAACCAGCATTCTGCAATTGTGCAACATAATTACTATTGTACTCATAACGGTGACGGTGACGCTCAGAAATAGTTTCTTTTCCGTAGATTTTATAAGCCAATGAATCATGTTTTAAATCACACTTCCAAGCTCCAAGACGCATCGTTCCTCCCTTATCGGTAATTGTTTTTTGCTCTTCCATCAAATTCACTACCGGATGAGCAGTTTTATCATTCATTTCAGTAGAATTGGCATCAGCAAGACCAAGAATAGATCTTGAATATTCAATAACTGCCATTTGCATACCCAAGCAAATTCCAAAAAATGGAACTTTATTTTCCCTTGCGTAACGAACCGCAGCGATCTTTCCTTCAATTCCTCTTTCACCAAAACCTGGTGCTACAAGAATTCCGTCTAAACCGGCTAACTTTTCGTCAATATTTGTTTCGTCAATATATTCTGAATGGATAGAAATCACATTTACTTTAGTTTCATTAGCAGCACCTGAGTGAATGAAAGCTTCCAAAATAGATTTGTAACAATCCTGCATTTCCACATACTTCCCAATCAAACCGATATTCACCGTATGTTTAGGATTTTTTAATCTGCGTAAAAAAGTATTCCATGTTTTTAAATCCGGAGCTGCTTTTTTAGGTAAATCCAACTTTTTCAAAGCAACCACATCAAGTCCTTCTTCCAACATTAAATTAGGAACTTCATATATCGTCGAAGCATCGATAGATTGAATAACTGCTTCTCTTTTTACATTACAAAACAAAGCCAATTTATTACGGATTTCATCTGAAATTTCATGCTCTGTTCTACAAACTAAAATATCGGCTTTGATACCGCTTTCCATCAAGGTTTTTACCGAGTGTTGTGTTGGTTTTGTTTTCAATTCCCCTGCAGCAGCCAAATAAGGCACTAAAGTAAGATGAATCACAATTCCGTTATTTTCTCCCAGTTCCCAAACCAATTGGCGAACAGATTCGATATAAGGTAAAGATTCGATATCCCCTACTGTTCCACCGATTTCGGTAATCACAATATCATAATCACCTGATTTACCAAGCAATTGCATTCTATCTTTGATTTCATTGGTGATATGAGGAACAACTTGAACCGTTTTTCCTAAAAACTCTCCTCTTCTTTCTTTTTCTATAACCGACAAATATATTCGACCGGTGGTCACGTTATTAGCCTGAGATGTCGGAACATTAAGAAAACGCTCATAATGTCCTAAATCTAAATCGGTTTCAGCTCCATCATCGGTTACATAACATTCTCCATGCTCATATGGATTTAATGTTCCCGGGTCAACATTGATATAGGGATCGAATTTCTGAATAGTGGTTCTATACCCTCTTGCCTGTAATAATTTCGCCAAAGATGCTGCTATAATTCCTTTTCCTAAAGAAGAAGTCACACCGCCTGTAACAAAAATATATTTCGTTTGATTCATTCTGTTGTTGTTTGTAATGTAGTTGTGTAAAAAACGTGGCAAAAGTACAAATTTAATTGGATTATTAGTTCAATCCATTGCTTGATTATTAGAAAAAAAAAGCTTTTCTAATAACCAAACAATTTAACCTTTTCTGTACCTAATAATCTATTATGGTTTAGGATACCGTTTTTTTATATTTCGAATTAATTCTTCGAGTCCGTTTAGTTTTAACTCATAAATCAATTGCAGTTGCTGTCCTAATTCCCCTTTCGGAAACCCTTTATTACTGTACCACACGATGTAATATTCGGGAATATCAATAAGATACCAGCCTTCATATTTACCAAAAGGCATTTTAGTATGGGCTAGTTTAACGAGTTGTTTTTGGTTTTGTTCCAAAGTAAGTTTAAAGTTTAAGGTTTAAAGTTCCATCTGTAAACTAAAAACTGTTATCTGAATCAATTGTACTTATTTCCAGTTGAAAGTAATGCGCTTCTCTATTTCAGTACTCAAACTCAAAAAAACTGGACAAGTCATCGCGGTTCGCTCCAGAATAACTCTATTTTTTTCATCAGCAACACCTTGCATTTCAAAAACAACTTCTATCGCTCCAATACGTCTTGGTTCTGCATTCATAATTTTAGTTACTCCTGCTGTAGAACCTTTAAAATCAACATTCATATCACGTGCTTTTATCCCCATCACAGTCATCATACATGTCGCTAAAGCATTGGCAACAGTATCCGTTGGAGAAAAAGCCTCTCCTTTTCCGTTATTATCCAAAGGGGCATCTGATACAATTTCAGTTCCTGATTGCAAATGAATGGACGATGTTCTCAAATCGCCTAAATAAATTACTTTTGATGTCATTACTTCGCTTCTTTTATGGTTAAATCAGTATCATAGTAAAGAACATAAACTCCTTTATTGGTATATCCTCCATCTTCTTTTTTATAATACTCAAATTTATTATCTACTTGCTCTGTCGCCACTGAATCAACCGTTTCCTGATAACTTTTGTCTTGTGACAATCGCATCATGGTATCAAAAGTTACGTCAAATCCTCTGGTCGCAAAAGCACTTGGAAAAACTTTATTTTTCTTTCTGTATTCTTTTTCAAAAATCTTGGCCTCAGGAGACTCATTCTCACGTGTTATGGAAGGATAGGTTAACTTTAATTTTGTCAACCCCTGAAAATCAATTTCATCAGTATCCAAAGTTTCGTTAGACTCCAAAATAACCAACTGCACAGTATACATTGGCATAGAAGCCAACATGGCAGCCATTGTCGATTGTATCATCCAGGTATTCCCTGTTTCCATTACCACATAGTTCGTTTTATTCTTTACAAATAAGCTTTTCAGGCTTTCTACAGATAAACCACCGTTTTCCGCCAATGCGGCAAAAACAACATCTTTTTGATTTTCCTGAATATATTTTCTTATCGATTCTTTTCTCTTATCAATAACAGCAATAATATTCCCGTCTTTTGATCTCATAAAATCAAACATAGCACTTCTTATTGTTTCCGCCGTTGGAATCGTTTGATACAAATTAGGAAACGAAATTCCCACATCTTTTGACAAAGGAGAAATTACAGGCACTTGATCAGCAGTCAATAATTGGGCTGTTTTTTCAACATTAGCCTGGTAAAACGGACCAACTACAGCATCAACATTTTCAAGCTTGTTTTCCTGAATTAGAGAAGCAATATTTGAAGCATTTTTCGTTTCCTGTGAATCAAAAACACTTACATCTACTGTGAGCCCCAATTGCTTGGCTGAATCTATAGCCATCAAAGCACCCGAATAAAAATCCAACGTCATATTCAAAAACTTGTCTTTTTTCAAACGGGTAGCTGTCGAATTAACTGTATCATCTTGAATTTTTGACATATTAAAAGGTAAAAGTAAAACCAACTTTTTCCTTCCATTAGTATTACTTTGTTTAGCTAAAGAGGCATACGCTTTTTTACCTTCCGCTGAAACTGAAACTACAGAAGGTACTTTCAAAATCATTCCTTCTTCCACACCATTAGCTAAAGCTGGATTCGCTTTTATCAATTCCTCTTGACTTAAGCCAAACATTTTTGACAAACTGAATAAGGTTTCTTTTGGCTTCACCACATATTCAACAAGATCCGTTGAAGCTGTTACTTTTGTTGAATTGTCTATCGCAATTTCTTTTTTAGGTTCAGCTATTACAGCGTTCTTTTCTGCTTTTGGAGCATTGCCTTTAATTACCAATTTGTATCCTACAGGTAAATTCAAAACAACATCCGGATTCTTTCTCTCTAATTCTTCAACAGTAATTCCGTATTGTTTAGCAATCGAATACTTAGTTTCCTTTGGTTGTACCTCGTGATAAACTGCTTTTTCCTGACTTGAAGTAACGCTCTTCACAGCATTATTTGATGGAATAACCAATGTTTGCCCTATTTGCAATCCGTCTTTTTCAAGAAATGGATTTGCTTTTTTCAATGCCTCATCCGAAACTCCGTATTTCTTCTCAATACTATAAAGTGTCTCTTTAGAAACAACTTCATGCGTTCCCCCTTTCCCTATGGTTTTAACCACTGAACTCGAAGGTTGTTTTCCAGAATTATTAGGAATCAACAAAACACTATTGGGCTTCAACCCACTTTGGGCATCAGGATTCAATTGGTAAATATCGTAAGGTGTAACCTTGTATTTTCTAGCAATCTCATTTATAGTTTCACCTTTGGAAACATCGTGTTTTATTATTTTATTTTGGGAATAACCCGAAAAAGAAATGCAAAAAACAGTAACAAAGAGTGGTAAAAAATATTTCATGTGTAGGTATAATAAATTTAATTTTTATTGGAGCGTAAAATTAATATTCGTGCTTAAAAAGAACCGTTAATTCTTTGCCAAATAAACTATTCTTTTTTGATTTTAACAACAAACATTTTTTCATAAAGCGGTTTGTTTCTTTTTTGTTTGTATTCATAAAGCACTCCTTCTTCTGTTTCAGAAAAATTTGAATACACATAATAGGAAAGAATATTCACATTATAGAAAAAACTTGCATTAAGCTCTCCGGAATCAATCAATTTCATAATCAATCTGTCTCTTTCTTCCGCCTCTCTATAATCGCCTAAAACAAGGTAATATCCTTCATTTACTTCTTTAAGATTATCCAATACTTCAATTCTTGCTTTATTTTCAGAACTGATTGAATCCTTGTTCAATTCCTCTTTCATTTCTTGTACAGTAGGCTGTTTACCATCTTGAGGAACTTGTTTTTCTTGAGATTCAATTGCTTTAGCCTGATACTTTTTTAATTTAACTAACGCTAATTTGTCATCATAATCCCTGGCCTCTCTGCTATAAAAAGTTGCTTTACTGATTTGGCGTTTTAACTCAATCTTCTTTTCGCTATCCAAGGAATCAATTTTAGCCAAAAGCTTATTATTCATTTCATCCCTTGTTTTTTGCTCCGCACTCATCTTTTCGAAAACAAGTATCGAAGATTTATCATTTATGGATTCGACAGGATTTACTTTTCCGTTTTCTCTAACTTTTTTCTTGTATTCTAAATTCTCCTCCACTGCAATTCGCTCCGCTTTATTCATCAAAGTAGCATATACCTTTCTATTCTCCGCTAAATCTTTTTTAAGCTCATGAGACAATTGGTTTGTTTTTGCAATATTCGCATAAGATTGTTTTTCAAGCCTTTTGGAATCATCCAGATCATTTATTTCAACATTTTTCAATTCGTCTAATTCTTCACTCATGGTGTATACCAACGAATCCAATTTAGAAATTAGAATATCCTGAATATTTTTATTTGCTTCCAAAACCAATTTAAGTCTCTCAACAGATCCTTCTTTTGAATCGTCAATCTCTTTTAGATTAACCTTTAAATCATTCACTTTAAGAACCTTTTGATTAATCTCTTTCTGCGCCGCTAATTTATCTTCTAAATTTTCGTATTCAACAGCTTTAGCTTTTGATTTTTCAATGACAACCTGCTTCTCTGCCAATGCAATCATCAGCTCTTCGTTCTCATTTGTAGCTTTAATTTCCTTAACATTAATAGCCAATTTATTCCCTTCAACCAATCCGTTTACAATTTCAGGATTTTGGGATTCCAATTGTTCTATCGTGATTCCGTATTTTTTAGATATCGAATATTTGGTTTCTTTAGGCAAAACGACATGAAAAATAGTTTCACCAGTAATTATTCTCGCCTTACCATCTAAGGTTTTCTTTTTGTTTGGAATAACTAAATTTTGATCGATACGCAATCCGTCTTTAACAAGTTCCAAATTAGTCTGTTCCAAATCGTGTACAGAAACATTATACATTCTTGCAATACTGAACAAAGACTCTTTTGCCTTAACTTGATGAGTAATTTTTGAAGGACTTATTATCGCCGTTTTTTGATCTGATTCTGCCTTGCTATTTTTTTGGCTGGACTCTTGAGGAATAATTAATTCCTGACCTATTTTTAATCCATCACTTAGAGTTGACGCATTCGTTTTTTGCAATTCTTCCACTTTAACATGATACTTTGTTGCTAATCCATATATGGTCTCTTTGGGTCCGACCACATGTATCATTTTACCTTTTTGTTGGGAAGCTATATCAGGAACAGTAAGAATTTGATTTTCCTTAATTCCATTTTGGGATTCTGAATTAAGTCTGTAAATATCAGTGGGGGTTGTTTTGTATTTTTGAGCAATTTGAGTTATTGTTTCCCCTTTTGCTACGGTATGCTTTAACAAAATTTCTTGTCCAAGGACTAAATTAGTAAATAATAAAATAGTAAATAAAACTCTTAAAAATTCTCTCATATATATATTTTTAAACAATTAAGTCATTACAAATGTAATGACTTAACGTTAAAAACGGTATTATTCCCATTCTATTGTGGCAGGTGGTTTTGAACTTATATCATATACTACCCTATTCACTCCTTTTACTTTATTTATGATATCGTTAGATATTTTCATCAAGAAATCATACGGTAAATGAACCCAGTCAGCAGTCATACCGTCAGTTGATTCTACGGCACGAAGCGCGATTACTTTTTCATAAGTACGCTCATCCCCCATAACACCAACACTATTTACAGGAAGCAAAATTGCTCCAGCCTGCCAAACTTTGTCATACAATCCCCAAGATTTCAATCCTTCGATAAAAACAGAATCAACCTCTTGCAAGATTCTAACTTTTTCTGGAGTAATATCCCCTAAAATTCTGATTGATAATCCAGGTCCCGGAAAAGGGTGTCTTCCTAACAATTCAGGATCTATTCCTAATGAAGCACCAACTCTTCGTACTTCATCTTTAAAAAGCATACGAAGTGGCTCAACAATTTTTAATTTCATATAATCAGGCAATCCACCCACATTATGATGTGATTTGATAGTTGCTGACGGTCCTTTTACAGAAACTGATTCGATAACATCCGGATAAATCGTTCCTTGAGCCAACCATTTTACGTCTTCAATAAGGTGCGACTCATCGTCAAAAACCTCAATAAAAACACGTCCAATAATTTTACGCTTTGCTTCAGGATCACTTACACCTGCAAGTTCTGACAGAAAACGATCTCCGGCATCAACTCCTTTAACATTCAGTCCCATTCCTTTGTATTGGTTCAATACATTTTGGAACTCATTTTTTCGAAGCAAACCATTATTTACAAAAATACAATATAGGTTTTTTCCAATAGCCTGATTCAATAAAACAGCTGCTACAGTAGAATCTACACCTCCAGAAAGTCCAAGAACTACTTTGTCATCTTGTAATTTTTCTTTCAGTTCCGCTACCATTTCAGTAACGAAAGCATTAGGAGTAAAGTTTTGAGGAACTTCAGCAATTTTTACTAAAAAGTTCTCAAGCATTTTTGATCCGTCAGTAGAGTGAAAAACTTCAGGATGGTATTGGATTGCGTATGTTGTTTCACCTTCAATTTTGTAAGCTGCATATTCCACATCATGTGTGCTTGCTAATTTTACACCATTTGTTGGTAATTGTTTAATACTATCACTATGGCTCATCCAAACTTGGCTATTTTCAGAAACACCTTCAAAAAAAGTTTCGTTTTCTTTAATATAGGACAAATTAGCTCTACCATATTCTCTGGTGTTTGAAGCAGCTACTTCACCACCACTAAAATGTGATAAGTATTGAGCACCGTAACAAACGGCTAACATTGGCAATTTCCCTCTGATTTGTGATAAATCAGGATGTGGTGCATCTTCTGAACGAACAGAAAATGGACTACCACCAAGGATTACCGCTTTATAACTTGATAAATCACTCGGAACGTGATTGTATGGGAAAATTTCGCAGAATATATTTAATTCGCGAACTCTACGCGCAATAAGCTGAGTATATTGCGATCCGAAATCTAAAATAAGTACGTTGTGTTGCATGCGCAAAAATACTTTTTATATTCGAATTTGAAAAATTGAATTTTGAAAAAAATTAAATTTATTTATTAAGAAACTAAAATCCTACTTTTCTCGTATTTAATCCTAAAAAAATGCATCAAAAAAAGAAAACAAATAAAACCTCAATTATGCTATTTTTGCTGAAATTTAATTTAAACCCCAAAAATTAAACAATGAAAACAAAAAAAATTACCATTATCGCTTTTTTAGCCCTATTTACTATTTCATGTAATGAGATTGACAAGTTATTAACCTTTTCCATTTCAAACGAAGCTACCTTTAAAATAAACAGTGGTTTTCCGATTAACTCTCCTACAGAAATACCTACTCCTGATGTCACAACCAATTCCAGTGCAGAATTTGACAACAACAACACCAAGGCTGATTTAGTAAAAGATGTACAATTAAAGGACTTGAAACTATCGATAACTGACCCCTCTGACAAAACGTTCAGCTTTCTTAAATCAGTACACCTATACATTTCGACTACTGCTGACGATGAAATAGAATTAGGTTATCAAGACAATATCAGTTCCACTTCAAACACTATTTCTCTCATTTGTACTACACAAAAATTAGATAAATACATCAAAGCTTCCAGTTACAAAATAAGAACTAAGATAACGACAAAGGAAATTTTAACACAAGATATAACGGTAAAAGCAGATATGAAGTTCAATGTTACCGCTGATCCATTTTAGATTAAAATAAAAATTAATCAAAGAATGATTTTTATTTTAATTACTCTTTGATTAATATAATAGTTGCCTTAAAACCGGTTCCAAGATTCCATTGACTTGCCGAAATCAGAGTACCTTTATCATCATAAACCTGAAATTCAGCTGTATTAGGACCTGAAGTCCCCTGATTTAGGGCCTCAAAATCAATTTTGTTAAAACCTTTATCCAAAACTATCTCGAAACCTTTAAAATTACTTTCCAACACAACGCCTGTTTGTATTACCCTGTCGTTTAAGTGTACTCGAATAGCATCTCCATCTACATATTCTGCATCCCTGTACAATACTTTTGCTGATAACGACTTGGTTTTAAAATCACCTAAATCTTGATTTCTCCGATACACAATACCTTGCATATTATCTTGCTTTTTATTGAGTCGATCCGTAACAGCAGCTCCCGGATTCACAAAATCATTTTTTGGCATCATCGAAAAATTATTCGTTGTCCCTAATTGATACGATGTATTGGGTGCTGGCTTTGTAATAAGAAGATCAGGACTTTTAAAAACATCCGGAGCCTTAATCGAAGGTATATCAGAATTTGGAGGTGCAACTGTAGCGGTAGGCGGAGGAGTCGTTTTTTTAGGTGTTATTGGAAATTTGGCAGGTGGGATAGCCTTAAATTTAGAACTAAACTCGCTTTGAGCATATCCATTAAACGCAAGACCAACTATGCAAATAAATAATAAAATCTGTTTCATACATGTAAAATTTATTTATCAGCGGTCATATATGTTATCGCCTTTTTATTTATTGGTGTTTGTTTAAGCAAACTTGTTGTTAATGCCGATTTCATATCGTATTGAAAGTGATTGATCAATTTTTAGTTTTTAAAATAAAAAACAGTACTGTAGCGCAAAAATAACATAATTTAATTTTGTTCAATATTATTTATCATAATGAAAAATTAAATTTTAAAAAATATCTGTTTTTATTCCTTCACTAATATGAGGGAGGCTTTAAAACCTGTCCCAAGATTCCATTGACTTGCAGAAACAACAACTCCTTTATCGTCATAAACCTGAAACTCTGCAGTATTAGGCGAAGCAGAACCTTCGTTCAAAGCCTCAAAATCAATCCTATTAAGACCATTTTCTAATTTTATATCGAATCCCTTAAATTCTCCATTCAAAACAACCTCAGGCTCGATTATTTTACCGTTTAAATACACTCTTATCTTGTCGCTATCAACATATGCGGCATCTCGATAACGCACTTTAGAGGTGATTGATTTCGTTTTAAAACTACCTAAATATTGGTTTCGTCGATAGAAAACACCCTCCGAACTTTCCTCTTTTTTATACAGATTAGCATCTTTAAAAAGATCCTCAGGGTTGACTAGTAAATAATCCGGTTTTTCTACCACATCGGGAGGAGTAACTTTTGGCGAAACTTCTTTTGGAGGAACGACTTCCTTATTTTTCGATTTCTTGGCTTGAATTGGCTTAAATTTGGCATCAAACTCATTCTGTGCATATCCATTTAAAGAAATGGCTACCACAATCACAAAAAACAATATTCTTTTCATAAGGCCTAGATATTAGTTAAATTAGATTTTATATTTTAAAATAAAAATATAAAACCGTGAAATTGAAACAATTAAACTTTATTTAATAACACTCAATTGTAGAATTTATTACATTTTAGAGAATACGTCATTCTAAAAATTGATTCGAATAATTGAACTTTTAATTCAAAATCAGGATTTTTTATTTCTCCAATTTTTCATAAATTGCAAAAAATATACCAAAACTTAAATTGTATCTTAAAACATTAAAAATCAACACAACAAACAAAAAATCAAAATGAAAAGAGAAAACATCTTGACAGGCTCACCATGGGAAGACAAAATGGGTTATTGTCGTGCGGTTCGCATAGGAAATATCATTGAAGTATCCGGAACAGTAGCAATTGTAGATGGTGAAAAAGTAAAAGCTGATGATGCTCATGCACAAACTTTAAATATTTTAGAACGCGTCGAAAAAGTATTGGAAGACCTGAATGTCAGCATGAAAGATGTCATCCGTACCAGAATATTCACTACTGACATTTCTTCTTTTGAAGCAGTCGCCACCGCTCATGCCACTTTCTTTAAAGATATCAAACCTACAACAGGTTTTTACGAAATCAGTAAATTGGTAGCTCCGGAATATTTAGTGGAAATTGAATTTACCGCCGTAGCTTCTGAAAAATAACAAGTTGCTTTCGCAGTATTTATACAGCCACAAATACCCTAATTATCTAAACGATTGTGATAATTAGTGTATTTGTGGCTATTTTTTTAGAAGCTATTCTAAAACACAATAAATCTCATCGTTTTAAACTATTTTTGAAATAAATAACTATTACTTTGGCAAAAAAAGCCAATTCTGCATCGAATATAATGAATCTGGAAAAAACAAAAACAACCATATTACCATCTCTCAAGTGGATTTTCATTTGTGCTTTGACAGGCATCTTTTCCGGTTCGGCTTCTGCTTTTTTTTTGGTAGCTTTAGAATGGGTTACTCAAATTAGAGAACATAATAATTGGCTTATTTGGCTTTTGCCGATAGGCGGACTCTTAATAGGATTACTCTACCATTATTGGGGTAAAGGAATCGTAAAAGGCAATAATTTATTGTTGGAAGAATATGAAAATCCAAAAAAAACCATTCCGTTAAAAATGGCACCTTTGGTGCTTCTTGGTACTTTAATCACCCATCTTTTTGGAGGTTCCGCCGGTCGTGAAGGCACAGCTGTACAAATGGGCGGGGCCATTGCCGATCAATTTACAGACATCTTCAAACTCAGCAATTCCGACAGGAAGACCGTAATTATCTTGGGGATCAGCGCCGGTTTTGCTTCGGTTTTCGGCACACCTTTGGCTGGAGCCTTATTTGCTTTGGAGGTTTTGTATTTCAGCAAAATCAATTTCAGAAGCATTGTTTTGTCTTTCCTGACAGCTTATATAGCTTATTTTACTGTTGAGTTTTGGGAAGTAAAACACACTCATTACAGCATCCCCTTAGTTCCCGAAATGAATTTGATCAATTTGTTTTGGGTCATTGCAATCGGAATTTTATTTGGTTTGGCAGCCATGTTATTTTCCAGAAGCACCCATTTTTGGGGTAAATTATTTGCAACAACCATCGCATTTCCGCCACTGCGTCCTTTTATTGGTGGAATTATTCTTGCTGTGGCAATTTACTTTATCGGAACTACAAAATACATTGGTATAGGAGTCCCCATGATAGTGGATTCGTTTTCAACTCCAAGTGCTTCTTACGATTTTCTTTTAAAAATACTCTTTACCGGATTTACTTTGGGCGCGGGGTTTAAAGGTGGTGAAGTAACCCCACTTTTCTTTGTTGGCGCCACTCTAGGAAGCGCATTATCTCTTTTTGTTCCTTTGCCTATTGCTCTTTTGGCCGGAATGGGATTTGTGGCAGTCTTTTCAGGAGCAACACATACGCCTATTGCGTGTACAGTAATGGGCATGGAACTTTTTGGCATTGAAAGCGGTCTTTTCATCGGACTCGCTTGCCTGATCGCCTATTTCTCTTCTGGGCATGTCGGTATCTATCACTCCCAAATAGTTAAGGGACCAAAATTCCATTTGTATCAAAAAATAAACAGAAAAAAACTGGATCTTTTCTAAGATTGTAAAAACGTGTTAATTATTTAAATGATTTCAACTTTACATTAAAAAAATGTAATTTCGCACACTATGAAAATACAAGACATTCAAGCGATACAGTTGCTATTAGCAACTCCAAAAAAAATTGCCATAATTCCACACCGAGGTCCTGACGGAGATGCCATGGGTTCTACCTTAGGTCTATATCATTTTCTATTAAAAAACAATCATCAGCCAATCGTTATTTCCCCGAATGAGTTTCCTCATTTTTTAGATTGGATGCCTGGTGCTGGTTCGGTTAAAATTTTCGAAAAAGACAAAGAAAACTGTACTAAAATACTCGAAGAAGCAGATATCATTTTTACATTGGATTTTAATGCTTTACACCGTGTTGGCGCTATGGAAGAGGTCCTATCCAAACTCAAGGCACCTTTTATCATGATTGACCATCATCAATATCCACATGATTACGCCACTTATACCTACTCAGATATTGCATTTGGTTCGACCTGTGAAATGCTTTACAATTTCATTGTTTACCTTGGCAAAAAAGAAGATATAGACGAAACAATCGGAACTTGTATTTATACAGGAATTCTAACGGATTCCGGTTCTTTTCGTTTTCCAAAAACAACAGGCGACACCCACCGAATTATTGCCGAATTAATTGATTTGGGTGTAAAAAATACCGTTATCCCAACTTTGCTTTTTGACAACAGTTCTTTTGGCCGTTTACAATTGTTGGGCAGAGCTCTTCAAAACATGAAAGTGTTGACCGAACATAAAACCGCCTATACTACCCTTACACAAGACGAACTTGACTCTTTTGATCACGTAAAAGGCGACACAGAAGGTATTGTAAACTATGGTTTGAGTATAAAAGGAATTATTTTTACCGCTATTTTTATCGAAAACAAAGAAGAAAGGATGATTAAAATTTCGTTTCGTTCCCAAGGTGATTTTGATGTCAATCAATTTGCGAGAAATCATTTTGATGGTGGCGGACATCACAATGCCGCTGGAGGAAAATCCGAAGTATCTATGGAAGAAACGGTTCAAAAATTTGAAGATTTAGTAAAAAACCTAAGCATATAATAGTATGAAATACAGCAAGATCATTACAATCCTTTTCATTTTGGCCGCATTTGTTACAAGTTGTAAGCAAAGTCAGGAAGCCAGACGACCTATTTCGCAAGCTTCAGGCTCCTTCATGAAAAAATCGGCTGAACGAAACAAAAAATTAGTTGCCAGTGAAGAAGGACAAATCAAAGCTGTAATTAAAAAAAATCCTAAGGTGAAATTCATTGCTTCAACGAAGGGATATTGGTACGCGTACCAAGCCAAAAATCAATTAGACACACTGACACCCAAAAAAGGAGACGTTGCTTTTTTCGACTATGAGCTTAAAGATTTAAAAGGCAATATCATTTACTCTCAGCAGGAATTACAACCCCAAATCTATTATGTTGACAAACAAAATATCATGATGGGATTGCGTGACGGTATCAAGTTAATGCGTAAAAAAGAGAAAGTGGTTTTCCTTTTCACTTCGCATATGGGCTACGGTTACCATGGGGACAATAAAAAAATTGGTACTAACCAACCTCTATTATGTACTGTTACTCTTCGTGATTTCAAATCGGAAGCGGCTTATAAAAAAGAAACCGAATTAAAAATGGCAGCACCAATTGAAAAAGAAGTCACAGCCGAAATAAAACCCAAAGATACCATAACGCAATAAAAAATAATGAAAAATGAAATCGCCTGAATTCAATCCCGAACTTCGGGACAAAAAATAATGAAGAATGGCGATACCATATACCTTTAAAAACAAATATTAACTTCGTATGAAAAAAAGAATCTTATTCCTATTCCTGGTAATTGCCGCCTTCTATTCTTGTAAAGATGAGCACAATAATCTTCCCGACGGTTTATATGCTGATATTGAAACCAATAAAGGCAATATAATTGTAGAATTGGACTATAAAAGAGCCCCTATTACCGTAGCTAACTTTATTACTTTGGCCGAAGGAAAAAATGAATTTATCACTAATGAAAATCTAAAAAACAGACCTTTCTATGATGGTTTGAAATTTCACCGTGTGATTGAAGATTTTATGATTCAAGGAGGAGATCCTCTGGGAACAGGCTCAGGCGATACAGGTTATAAATTCAAAGATGAATTTTCCGATTTGCGTTTTGATAAAGGTGGTGTTTTGGCAATGGCCAATAACGGACCGACAACAAACAGCAGCCAATTTTTTATCACCCATCTTGAAACTCCTTGGTTAGACGGAAAACATACTATTTTTGGTCATGTAGTTGAAAAAGGAATGGATGTGGTGAATGCCATCAAACAAGACGATTACATGGTTAAAGTAACCATTATCCGCAATGGAACTGCTGCTAAAAAGTTTGATGCTGTAAAAACATTCCGTGATTATTTTACGGTAGAATCAGAAAACTTAAAGAAACAATTGGCCATTGATGCAGAAAACAAAAGAATATATGACGCCAAATACAAAGGAGTTCGTGATGAAAAAGTAGCTTATTATGCTGCTTTGAAAGCGAAAGCAACGAAATCAAAAACAGGCTTACGATATGTTATTACCAAAAAAGGAAATGGTAAAAAACCAGCGATTGGGGCAAACCTTTACATTCATTATGCCGGTTTTCTGGAAAATGGGGAATTATTTGACAGTAGTATCGAAAGCGTATGCAAGACTTTTGGTACCTATGATCAAAATAGAGCAGCTCAAGGTGGCTACCGTCCTATTCCTTTTCAAGCAGGAAGAAAAGACGGTATGATTCCAGGTTTTATCGAAGGACTGGAAAAATTATCTTTTGGTGACAAAGCGGTGTTGTTTATTCCATCCCGATTAGGATATGGTGAAGCAGGTGCCGGCGGTGTGATTCCTCCAAATGCCAATATTATTTTTGAAGTGGAATTAATGGATGCTATGCCACAATAAAAGAATGAAATAAACGATTAGTTTATAAAAAAAATCAAGACTTAAATTAAAACAAAATGAAATTTAAACTGCTATTTTTATTGTTTTTTGGGATGCTAACTATTCAGGCACAGACTACTAAAAAAACAGTTCCAGCCAAAAAACCAACCACAACAACAGCAGCCAAAACTACTGTAAAACCAGCCGCTAAGCCTGCTGTAAAAGCACCGGCAGCGGGTGAAGGAATTTTTGTAACCATGTCTACCAATAAAGGAGATATCGTTATGCAATTGGAATACCAAAAAACACCTATTACGGTAGCTAACTTTATCAGTTTGGCCGAAGGAACAAACCCATTTGTAACCAATGAAAAATTAAAAGGGAAACCCTTTTTTGATGGATTAAAATTCCACAGAGTTATCAAGGATTTTATGATTCAGGGTGGAGATCCGGCAGGAAATGGTTCGGGCGGTCCCGGCTATGCTTTCAAAGATGAATTTACTGATTTGAAACATGATAAAGGCGGTATTCTTTCTATGGCTAATTCTGGCCCAACTACTAATGGAAGCCAGTTTTTTATCACCCATAAAGAAACTTCGTGGTTAGACGGAAAACACACTGTTTTTGGTCACGTTACCGAAGGAATGAGTGTTGTAAACAGTATCGCTCAAGACGATGTAATTACCAAAGTGACTGTTAGCAGAAAAGGAGCTTCGGCAAAGAAATTTGATGCACCAAAAGTATTCTCGGATTACTTCGCAAACAAAGCTGAAGATGCTAAAAAACAAGCTGCAATCGATGCGGAGAAGAAAGCAAAACAAGTAGCAATTGATGCAGAAAACAAAAAAGCATACTTAGAGAAATACGGTCCGGTTGTTAGTGCAAAAGCTGCTTATTTAGCAACAACAAAAGCGAGCGGAACTACCACCCCATCCGGTTTGACTTATAAAATCGTTCAAAAAGGAACAGGCGCAAAACCGGTTGATGGTTCGACTTTCTATTTCCATTATGCAGGTTATTTTGAAGACGGAACCCTATTTGACAGTAGCTATGAAGAAGTAAATAAAGCCTACGGAAAATACGATGCTAACAGAGCCGCTCAAAACGGATATCAGGCTTTTCCTTTTCAGGCAGGCAAAAAAGACGGAATGATTCCAGGATTTTTAGAAGGATTAAACCTTATGAATCTAGGTGAGAAAGCAGTACTTTTTATCCCTTCTAATCTGGCCTATGGCGAAAGAGGTGCCGGCGGTGTAATTCCTCCAAATACAATGCTAATTTTCGAATTGGAAATATTTGAAAAAACGCCAGCTCCAAAAAAATAAATTCGACTGGAAATTCAGTATTAATGAATTACTGAATGATTAAAAAATATAAATAAGAAACCCGACAGATATAAAAAACTGTCGGGTTGTTTATTTTATAACCGAATCAAAATTATTTCTTTCCGAATTTCCAGTCGAATTCATCTTTTTGGTTGATAATGGCTCCTATTTCAAACTTGACCACCTCATCGAATTCCGTTTGCAGGATAATCCAATTGTCTTCGTTGAAATAGTTCTCAAAAGTATCAAACTCCTCCTGAGTGAACTTGGTTATTCCTTTGGCGGCCAAATCTTTTTTGACCTCACTTATTTTTTTACCAATCACCTTATTCCCAAACAATTCCAATTCCGGACTCGAAGCCACAATATAACCCAATTTAAGATCTTCATCTTTATAAAAGGTTAACCGCATTTTAAGCTTATTGTAAACAAAAATCACATTTTCATCTTCGTCTTTGTAATTTCTGTCCGGTTTACCGTAAATAGCGCTAACGTCATTTTGTTTCATTCCGAAAAGGAGCTTCTCGATTCCGTTTTTTAAATTGATTTTCATACTCTTTAATTTTGCTGCAAAGTTCGCAAAGTTTTTCGCAAAATATGCACGTTTTCTGCTTAAAAAAAGAAAGTAGAAATTAGTGTATTCAAATAGCTGAAAGTTAACTACTAAAAAAACAGAACTATATTTAATTGTAAGAAAAATTATGTAAATTAGCCAGGCAAAAAACAACTTGTTTACAACTCAAAAACAATCACCTTTGAATGTAAGACTGCTATTTTGTGGCTGGCAAATACAGGTTATTCATGCATGATAAAAAAAATAAACATGAAAAAAATCACTTTACTATTAACAATACTATTTTTAATCTCCTGCAGTAGTGAAAACGACTGTGGCTGCGTAAACATTGAAACAAATATTGATATCGCTTTAAAAGATAATAATGGAAATTATTTAATAAATACATCAAATTATCCCAAGAATAATATTCAGGTAAAATATGTAATAAATGGAACTATTCAAAACCCAAAAAACGGAGAAGGACCAATATTTATAGATGATACTAATTTACCAACAAGGATAAGAATTTTTCTAAATAACACCTCAACGGAAGAATATCCAATAACTTATGTAAAATGGAATGACACGGATACAGATACCATAAAATCTCATTTTATTAGAGGAAATAATTCAACCATCCTAGACAAAATTTGGATTAATAATTCATTGGTGACCAATTTTCAAGAGCTCGGAAGATACATTAATTTAGAAAAATAAGTTATTACTATTAACATACTAAAGCAAAATTGAACAATGTGGGTAATAACTGCTCCACTTTGATAAAAAGCGCTTCATAATAAAAATCAAAGTTCTCCTCAAGTATAACGACTTGTAAATGACGGTTGTTTATATAAATTAGCAAACCCTTTCTTAATAATAAAAACTATAATATATTGATTTTCAGTTGTTAAAATCATAATTTATTTTTAATTTAGCTTTAGTTAAGGATTCTTTTATCCGACTATCCCCAAATCGGTATTGTTTTTCAAATCAGACAGCAACAAAAAAGCTGTCCATTTCACATTACAACTGTTTAGAAAAATGATAGGATAGTATTTTTTATTTTCGAACGATACTTCCCGAGTATTTCTGTTTTACAACTTATTTAATCTTTAGCTGCGTTTTGGAGCAATCACTCAAATGCAGAACAGCATACACCAGCCAATATCATGAATTGACAGAAAAGAAAAACCAAACCATAAATACCAAACAATTATGAGCACCAAACAAGAACGTGTAAGTAATGGATCTAAAAGGATTAGCTGGTTGCCTATTGCGCTTATGGTACTTCTTGTTGTTATACTGATTGGAATCTGGTACCAGTTTAAAGAGGAAAAACGTTTCGCTGTTGTGAATTTTTACGGCAAAGGCAGCGCCATAAACTTGTCAAAAAATTACAATCTGACCCAATTTTATTCCACTAAAAAAAATAAAGGATCAGTTCTTGCTGAGAAAGGTGATTTATTGGGTTTTAATAGCGTTATGATCCCATTTGATAAGGTAAAAGAAGATTCACTACTGATAGATGATTCGGGAGATTCCCTTGTTTTTGTCAATGGAAAAATATACAGCCTTATTATATCTGACAAAGCAGATTTGATTCCTTGGTTTAAAAAAATAAAAGATTACGATCTCTCTGCACTTAAATCCATCTGCTTCCGATCAAAAATTCCGGAAAGTTATATTCCCTACTTAAAAACAATTGCTCATAAAAAACCGCATACTGCTTTGATTATCGAAGAAAATGATTCGGTAAACATATTGGAATCGTATTTAAAACAAGCTGATTTTTTTAAACCTCGTTTTGTTTCAGTTTTTCTTTCCCAAAAGCAATTTCCTTTACTGAAACGTTTTGAAACAATCAAACACCTTTATCTTACTGTCCCGGATTCTGTTATTACCACTCCATTACCAAATATGACCTATTTGAAACACTGTCTTGTTTACGGGGACAATATTAAGGCCATTCATCCTTCCTTTTTGGCAAAAAATAAACAAGTCGAAAAGCTGGGTTTGTTTGCCTGTTTGACCGATTATACTTTTTTACAACAACTGGTGAGCCTAAAGCAACTTAGTATCAATAATTTTGACTGCGAAGGAAATCTGGAAAAAATAGGAGATTTGCAAAACAAATTTCCAGAATTGTCTGTTTTGATATTTTCCGGTGTTTATACCAACATTGATCGACTTGTGGGTTATAAAAACCTCAAATGGCTGGGGCTTCCTAAAAATACCTCACAGAAACAATTTGATTCTGTTAGCACGAATTTAAAGGAGCTACAAGTGCTGCAATTACAAGGAAGTACTCTCATAAAAAACTGGAGCGGCTTACAAAAATTACCCAACCTCAAAGGACTTATCATAACAGACACTTTAACAGACAAAGCATCACTTAATCAACTAAAAGAATTAAGATACCTGTCTGTCCCTCAAAACAACAAGAAAGACAGCACAGCTGTTCTCGCTTTGGAAAAAGCTTTGCCCGGCTGTCTCATTGTACCTAACCGTGGCGCTTGTCTCGGCTCAGGCTGGTTGCTTTTACTAATACCCCTCACATTAATGTTCAGTATTATATTCAATAGAAAAGTCTTAAAAAAATCTCTCAAAAAGAAACAGTCTCTATGAATTCCTTACAACTAAAAATAATGCAAAAAAGAGCACAAAGAGCTGTGCTGGATGCCATTCTTTGTAGTGTGGGGCTTGCCATTTTTGCATACCTAGTCACTAATCCGTTTCCGCTTAAAATAGCGGCATTAATTCCGTTATTAATAACGGCTTTCATCATCAGCCGTCAAATAAAATCCCCTTTACGAACTTTTAAACTTTTATTCGAAAACGTTTCTTCACTGAAAATAGGCATCTACATTATTATTGGTGTCCAAATGGGGTTAGCAGCAGCGATGTACCATAGGGGAAGTCTTGGGATGGCAGTATTTCCTGAGGCGTTCAGAAGTTTTGCTTTGATTGCAGCAAGTATTGCCATTTTGGAAGAATTAGTATTTCGCGGTTTTATACAAGGGAGACTTCTGTTATTAAACACCAATCTTGCAGTGTTATTTGCAGCTTTTGCACATGCTTTTTACAAAGTTTGTTTATTTCTGTCTCCGACAGCGCCCTATCAACAAGATTTAATCACGTTCTTCATATGGTCTTTCGCAGCCTATGTTGCCCTTGGCTTATTACGATTCTATTCTAAAAGCATGATTCCCGTCATTATATCACATGCGATTTTCGACATACTTGTATATGCCGAAATCCTTGAAGCCCCCTGGTGGGTATGGTAATACCACTTTCCATTTATAAGCAGTCAGATTTTTTTAACCAAAAAAATAGAACGTATGTGTTTTTCAGCCAGTGCAAGCTTTGGAGCCGGGATTATTCTTTCTGCTATAACAATAGGGACTATTAAAAAAACGGAAGAACCTTCTCAAATTTATTTTTCGTTCATTCCGCTGATTTTTTGTCTCCAACAATTATCGGAGGGACTTCTATGGCTGTCACTGACTGATTTGGCTTTTGGTCCCCTGCAACAGCCCACGACCTATGTTTTTCTTTTCTTTGCGCAAGTAGTCTGGCCTTGGTGGTTACCATACTCCATATTACAACTGGAACAAGATAAGACGCGGAAAAAATTCATACGAATTCTATTCGTAATGGGCGCACTGGTTTCACTATATCTGGCTTCGTGCTTGGTTTTGTACCATGTTGAAGCAAAAATAATTGGCTACCATATCTCCTATAAACAAGACTACCCCATTCGGTTTGGTGGTTATGGTGATTTCATTTACAGCATGGCTACCATAATACCAGCCTTAATATCCAGCATCAAACGAATGTGGATTTTGGGTGTGGTCATCTTTATTTCCTATCTTATAACAATACTCTTCTATTCCGATTATGTCATTTCGGTTTGGTGCTTTTTCGCTTCGGTAATAAGTTTCACCGTTTTGTTCATTTTAGTGACAATGAAAAACTCGAATGAAAGGCGGACTGCCCATAACAAACGGCAGTTACATGCGTAGCCCCAGCTCAAAAAATTAGAAATTACTTCTTAAATTAAATATAATTACCTAACTTTAGTACTTATAATTAACTGTTATTTAGTTTATTAAAGTTAAGTTTATAGGCTATGAAAATTTCTTTCGAAAAAAAAATATTACTGGGATACATCCTTAATTTAATGGTTGTTATTGCTTTAGCCTGGATTTTCATTTCAAGAATGGATGAAGAAAGAGACCCTACTTTAGACAAAATCCTGGATGGCATAATTATTACACTATTTATCCTTTCGGTAGTTTTATTGACTATTGTTTATTTTATTATTACCGCCCAATTACGCGCCAAAAATATTTCCCAAAATTTACTTCTTGAAAACAGACAGCTGTTACAATCTATTATTGATAATACCAGTAATCCAATCTTCATCAAAAAATTAAATGGTGAATATCTTTTGGTTAATAAACAATATGAGTCCTTATTTGAAATTTCGAATGAAAAAATAATCGGAAAAACAGATCATGATTTCCTCCCTGCAAATATTGCTGACACCTATCGTAGTTCTGACCTAGAAGTCGTAAAGGCCTTAAGAGAATTAAAAACCGAAGAATCCATCCAGCAATCGGATGGCATGCATACTTATATTGCCGTTAAATTTCCTTTGTATGATGTGACAGGAAGAATATATGCCATTGGCGGAATTTCAACAGATATTACCGAACGAAAAAAACTGGAAGAATCCTTAAAATCTGTCAACAAATTGTTTTATATGGCCTTGGACATCATGGTTATTGCTTCTAAGGATAAATTTATAACAATCAATCCTGCACTCAGTAAAGTATTGGGATATACTGAGGAAGAATTACTGGCCAACACTTTTTTTACTTATGTTCATCCGGATGACTTGGAAATCACAAAAAAGGAAATTGACAAACTCCAAATGGGAGCTTTGACCATCAAATTTGAAAACCGCTGGAAATGTAAAGACGGATCTATAAAATGGCTGGTATGGTCTGCCTCTCCTGACCTTTCAACAGGACTGTTATATGCAGTGGCAGTTGATGTTACACAGCAAAAAGAAAATGAGAAATCATTAATTTTTGCGGACAAATTTTTTAATATGTCCTTTGACATTCTTACAGTTGCCAAAAATGAGCACTTCATAAAAATCAATCCTGCTTTTACTAAAACGCTGGGGTATGATCAAAAGGACATGGATCATATAAAATTTATGGACTTGACACATCCGGATGACAGAGGCATTGCCAATGAGGTATTAGCAAAACTTTTAAGAGGTGATCCCATTGTAGATTTTGTAGACCGTGTTCTTTGTAAAGACGGAACCTATAAATGGTTGAATTGGCATAGTAATATTGATTTAACACAAGGCGAATTGTACTCTGTGGCACGTGATATAACAGAAGAAGTAAAACTAGAACAGGAACAACAAAAAGCAATAAATGAGCTTTATGAAAACGAAGAAAAACTAAGACTAATTGTTGAAAATATTGGTGAAGGTGTTATTGTTGCCAATGCGGACAAAAAAATAGTTATGGCCAATGACATGGCCAATGAACTCTTTGGAGTCCAAGAAGACAATGAGATTTCCACTAGTATGACCAATCATTTTGAACTCTATTTCCCTGACGAAAAATCTACTTTTCCTTCCCAAAATTTACCCATGGAACGTGCATTAAACGGAGAAGTCACGGATGATATCGATCTGATCCTTTGGAATCCGCATACTCATGAAAAAAGAAGAGTTCTCATTAGCGGAAGACCTCTAGTAGATCAAGACAATAATGTGGTTGCTGCCGTGGTCACTATCAAAGACATCAGCAAATACAAACAATTGGAAGAAGAATTAAAAGAAAGTGAACAAAAATACCGCCAATTAATTGGTTTCAAAAAAGGAGGAGGGGGAGAAAATATTTAATAATCTGTCTTTTTTAAATTACAATTTACCTTTTAGATTCTGTTTAACACTATCAAACCATTCCTTTTTAAGAATACTCAAAACAATACTGTCCCGACGTACTTCGCTGCCAGAAGTAGGCATATGGCTTCTCATTACCCCTTCGACTGTACAACCGATACTTTTCATTGCAGCAATGCTTCGCTGGTTATTATTATCCGCACGAAACTCCACGCGTTCCATTCCAAGTGTTTCGAAGGCAAACTGTAAGAGTAAAAATTTACAATGTTTGTTTAATCCTGTTCCTCTGAAATTTTTTCCGTACCAGGTATATCCCAATTGCAGGGTTTTGAAACCCAAATTAATATCGTAAAAACGAGTGCTACCCGCGTATTTTCCCGACTTTTTATCGAAAACTATGAAGGGAAATTCCGTTTGGTTTTCTTTTGCTTTCAGGGCAATTTTGATATAGTTTTCCAAATTTTCTTTTCCGTCGGCGCGCACCAAAGAATATTCCCAAGTTTCGGGTTCATTGAGGGAAATCTCTAATAAATGTTCAACATCAGATTGCTCTAGTGAACGCAATAAAACGGCTTCGTCTTCGAGAATTATGTTCTGGAAAAGTTTAGAATAATCATTCATAATAAAAGTAGCATTGATACAGAATTGAATACGTATTTCACTGGTTTACTCGGATTTTAGTCCAGATCAAAGTAAAAAGTCCGGACTGCAAAAAAATTATTGTCCTGAAAGAGCGGCCTACAAAATCTCTTTTGAGGATAGAGAAAGATATTTGTTTAAGGGAGTCCCTAAGTGCCGGATGAAAAAGAGAACCGGATTAGCTCCTTAAAACATTATTCATTCATTTCGTCGTAACGCTCAGGAACTTGCGGATCGTATAACGGACATTTGAATTCTTCCATAGTATCCACCAGAAGATTCATGGTCTTACCTTCGGTCCCGTAACAATCTATCTGAATACTTTGAGGAGTTGTTTTGACTTGAAAAGCACCTTTCCCGTTAGGGTTTTTCCAACTATTTTCATCTACTTTTTCCCAGTTTGAAAAGACGCTATTGATTCTGTTCACAATAACCATCACGGGAAGATCTTCCAGCCCTTCGACGATTTCCTCTTCCACAAGAGCTTCATAAACCAACTGATGGTTTAGATAGATTCCGTCCTGATATCTCCAAAAAATTAATTCGTACATAATATTTAAAGTTACAAAGGTTCTGAGATTCTTAGTTACTAAGATTCTATATAACTGAAATGCATTCTAAAAATCTCAGCAACTTAGTTCCTTAGTCTTTTAGCAACTCTAATTAATATTCAAAAGTTCCGTATTCGCTGCTAATAGTTAATTTTTTAGCATCAGAGGCTTCTACTCTACCCACAATTTGCGCATCAACATTAAATGACTTGGAGATAGCAATAATGTCTTGTGCAACCACTTCAGGAACATAAAGTTCCATACGGTGTCCACAATTGAATACTTGGTACATTTCTTTCCAATCTGTTTTGGATTGCTCCTGAATCAGTTTGAACAGAGGTGGCACCGGAAACAAATTGTCTTTTATAATGTGTAGATTTTGTACAAAATGCAAAATTTTAGTTTGTGCTCCTCCACTGCAATGCACCATTCCGTGAATTTCGTCAGAAGAATATTTATCTAAAATTTTCTTGATGATGGGAGCATAAGTACGCGTTGGAGAAAGCACTAATTGTCCGGCATCGATTGGTGAATTTTCAACTGCATCCGTCAGTTTTACTTGTCCGGAATATATCAAGTCCTCAGGAACAGCAGCATCGTAACTCTCCGGATATTTGACAGCCAAATACTTTCCGAAAACATCATGACGCGCCGAAGTTAATCCGTTACTTCCCATTCCACCATTATAGCTTTTTTCGTAAGTAGCCTGACCAAAAGAAGTCAAACCAACAATTACGTCACCAGCCTGAATATTTGCATTATCAATCACATCACTGCGTTTCATTCGAGCCGTAACGGTTGAATCGACAATAATTGTTCGAACAATATCTCCTACATCAGCAGTTTCCCCACCAGTAGAATGTATGGTTACCCCAAAAGAATCCAATTCTTTGATTAATTCTTCGGTTCCGTTGATGATTGCTGAAATTACTTCGGCAGGAATTAAATTTTTATTTCTTCCGATAGTGGAAGAAAGCAAAATATTATCGGTTGCACCTACACACAGTAAATCATCGATATTCATAATTAAAGCATCTTGAGCAATGCCTTTCCAAACCGAAATATCTCCTGTTTCTTTCCAATACATGTAGGCCAAAGAAGATTTTGTTCCCGCACCGTCAGCATGCATAATCAAGCAATAATCCTCATCTTGAGTTAAATAATCAGGGACAATTTTACAAAATGCTTGAGGAAATAATCCTTTGTCTATATTTTTTATAGCGTTATGTACATCCTCTTTGGATGCCGAAACACCGCGCTGTGCGTATCTTTTTGAAGTATCTGAACTCATGTAGTGTAATTGTGTCTCCTGCTTTTTAGGCAAGTGGTTTAGCGGCAAAGATAAATATTTTTTTGCGTTTTGCCTTCAGGTTTTTGGAAGTGTTTTATGAAATTGAAAATCTAGGAACGAAATGTGAATTAATTTTACTAAATTTAACATAACAAACTAATTATCATTATTTTAGAACACAAACAAAGAAAACATCTTTTGGTTAAATGTAATTATCCCATAGTTTTCCCGCATAAAAGAGATACTGCTTTTGAAAGAAATCTATAAGCGTAAAACCATGTTTTAGCCATGTTTAATAAATTTCAAACCATAAAGTGGAAACCAGCGACCACTATAAAAAACGGGGCGATACCGAAAAGCCATAAGAGTAGGAAACTTAAAACCTAAATAAGATGCCTAAATTCCTAATCGAAAGAGAAATTCCGGGTGCAGGGAAACTCTCTGCCGAACAATTGAAAGCTATTTCACAAACTTCCTGTGGAGTATTGAATAAAATGGGACCCGAAATTCAGTGGGTCAACAGCCATGTGACAGAAAACAAAATCTATTGCGTTTACATTGCCCCTAACAAGGAAATGGTACTTGAACATGCAAAGCAAGGCGGGTTTCCGGCAAATTCGGTGAGCCAAATAGCCACAACTATTGACCCGACAACCGCAGAATAATCCTCATACAAAAACAAGAAAAAATTAGTTAATTGTAAAGAAATAAAAAAGCCTATCCGTTTAGAGATAGGCTTTTATGAGATAAAAGAAGTTGTTATTATTTTGTAAACAACAATTCTCTGTATTTAGTCAATGTCCAAATTTCATTATCAACCAACAACTCTAATTTATCGCAGTGATTTCTAATGATTTCGAAATATGGTTTCACTTTATTACAATACGCTTCAGCCATTTCCTGACCATCAGTCAAATTGTTAGCTTTCTTTCTTTCGTTTGTCATCTCTTCTACTTTAGAATTGATTCCTTCGATATGTCCAGAAATTTCTTTGATTAAGTTAATTTGCTCTTTCGCGATGGTTTCAAAATCAGCACCAAAAATATCTTTCAAACCTTTTACATTCGTGATTAAAGTATTTTGGTAACGAATAGCAGTAGGAATAACATGATTTTTAGAAATATCACCTAGAACTCTACCTTCGATTTGAATTTTCTTAGTGTATTCTTCCAATTCGATTTCGTAACGTGCCTCCACCTCAACGTGGTTCATGATATTCAATTCAGAAAACAAATCTAAAGATTGTTTAGAAATTCTTGCTTTTAATGCTTCAGGAGTTGTTTTAAAATTACTTAATCCTCTTTTTGCCGCTTCGATTTCCCATTCTTCACTATATCCGTCGCCTTCAAAAAGGATTTTTTTAGAATGTTTGATATATTCTCTTAAAACATTGAAGATAGCATCATCTTTCTTCATGTCATTAGATTCAATCAAAGCATCCACTTCAATTTTGAAATCTCTTAATTGCTTCGCTACAATGGCATTCAAAGTAGTCATCGCATTAGAACAGTTTGCAGTAGAACCTACAGCTCTGAACTCAAATTTATTTCCTGTAAAGGCAAATGGTGACGTTCTGTTTCGGTCTGTATTATCCAAAAGAACATCTGGAATTTTCCCTACTACATTTAATTTTAAGTCTGTTTTTTCTTCAGGAGATAATTTTCCGGTAGTTACCCCTTCTAATTCAGCCAACACTTTAGTCAATTGCTCTCCGATAAATACGGAAATAATTGCTGGTGGCGCCTCATTTGCCCCTAGCCTGTGATCATTACTTGCAGAAGCTATCGCTGCTCTCAATAATGATTCGTTATCATTTACCGCTTTTATTGTATTAATAAAGAAAGTCAAAAACTGTAAATTACTCATTGGAGTTTTACTTGGACTTAACAAGTTTACTCCTGTATCTGTAGCTAATGACCAGTTATTGTGTTTTCCTGAACCATTTACTCCTTTGAAAGGTTTTTCATGGAACAACACTTTCAAATCATGACGTTCAGCCACTT
>RCUJ01000263.1_pt1 | contig 30327 bp, 22 predicted proteins | sample 2166321 | NCBI WGS metagenome assembly RCUJ01 (sample SAMN09932808, study PRJNA488358) | compost metagenome | feature: garden; material: soil; isolation source: compost soil in an enriched community after 118 h of incubation | place: Germany: Experimental Botanical Garden Goettingen | collected... | reverse complement strand
CACTGCCACCGTCTGGCTGCAACAGGCAACGGCAGTAGGCTTTCCTATTTAAAAAAACCTTTAAATGAAATGCCTATGAATTAAAAAAACACAAAAACCTTCGTGCCTTAGCACTACGACAAAAAAAATGGCCCTCTACCTTGTGACCAAACTTGATTAGAGGACCATAGCTAATAAAACTAACGTTTCAACTAACCAACCCAATATTATGAATAATTTTTCATTTTACAAGGGTGGGAAGGCTTTTTGTTTCCTGTTTTTAATGGGTTGCTTTCTGTCCTTGTCACCTATACAAGCCAATACTTTAAGTAGGCATAGCCTTGCTGTTACCCAACAAAATCAAATAAAAGGAACCATTACGGATGGTCTCACTCCTTTACCAGGGGTCAGCATTGCCATAAAAGGCAAATCCAAATCAACGACAATTTCTGACTTCAACGGGCAATACACAATCGCCTCAGCAGTCCATGACACCTTAGTGGTCTCTTACATTGGTTTTAAAACAGCCGTCATCCCCATAAACGGCCGTAAAACCATCAACATTACATTGCAGGAAAATACCACCAAATTGCAGGAAGTCAAGATCAATGCAGGATACTATTCCGTGAAGAACAGCGAACGCACCGGCAGCATCGCCAAAATAACTGCCAAAGACATCGAGAAACAGCCCGTTACCAATGTGCTGGCCACTATGCAAGGCCGTATGGCGGGAGTCAATATCATACAGGAAACGGGTGTTCCCGGCGGTGGTTTCAATATCCAAATTCGAGGAATAAACAGTTTACGAGCCGATGGAAACGAGCCACTATACATTATAGACGGTGTTCCTTATTCATCACAAGCCCTTGGCTATTCCCAAATCTCCACCAACATGCCGGGGGACGGTAGTCCGCTTAACAGTATAAATCCGGACGACATCCAAAGCATCGAAGTGCTAAAAGATGCCGATGCAACCGCCATTTATGGCTCGCGCGGAGCAAACGGCGTGGTACTCATCAGCACCAAAAAAGGAAAGCAAGGCAAGACACTGTTTACCATCAATGCCTCCAGAGGTTCGGGACGCGTCACTCAAACGATGAAGCTGATGAACACAGAGCAATATTTGGCAATGCGCCGTCAGGCTTTTGCAAATGATGGAATTACGCAATACCCCGACTATGACTATGATGTCAATGGTACTTGGGATCAAACACGAAACACTGACTGGCAAAAAGAACTCATTGGCGGCACTGCCGAAATTACGGGCGTGCAAACTTCCGTTTCGGGAGGAAGTGAACAGACTCAGTTTTTATTGAGTGGCACATATCATTCTGAAACCACCGTTTTCCCGGGGGACTTCATCTACAAGAAAGCAGCCTTCCATTCGAACATAAACCACGAGTCCGAAAACAAAAAATTCAAGTTGAACTTTTCTGCCAATTATACCAATCAGGACAACAACCAAACATCAACCGATTTTACGTTAACTGCTATGTCGCTTGCCCCAAATGCGCCTGCTTTATACGATGCCCAAGGCAATCTGAATTGGGAAAACGGTACTTGGGACAATCCATTGGCGAATCTGGAAGGAAAATTCAACGCCAATACAAAAGACCTTGTTGCCAACACCCTTTTGTCCTATCAATTATTTCAAGACATAGAAATAAAATCCAGTTTTGGATACACCAACCTACAATACGACGAAAGTCGTACATCCCCTTCCACTTTATACAGTCCAGCTTATGGTCTTACCAGTAAAAATTCATCCATTTTAGTCAACAATTCCACCCGACAATCGTGGATTATAGAACCTCAAATAAATTGGAAAAAAGAATTCGGTCAAGCAAAAGTGGATCTCTTAGTAGGCGGTACATTCCTCAACCAAAACAGCGACCGATTAATAACAAGAGGCAGGGGTTTTACCAGCAACAGCCTAATCTATGACCTGGCATCCGCATCCAATGTATGGGTACTCAACAATCAGGAAACGCTATACAAATACCAAGCTTTTTTCGGTAGAATGAACTGGAATTGGCAGGACAAATACATCTTGAACGCGACAGGAAGAAGAGATGGTTCCAGCCGCTTTGGCCCAGGCAAACAGTTTGCCACTTTTGGAGCTGTGGGTGGGGCATGGGTATTCTCCAAAGAACAATTCTTAAAAAACGACACCGATTTTTTTAGTTTCGGAAAATTAAGAGCCAGTTATGGTACAACGGGTAATGACCAGATTGGAGATTATCAATTTATGGATACCTACAGTTCTTCTGGCAGTAATTACCAAGGAACTATTGGCCTGCAGCCAACACGCCTTTTTAATTCCAATTATAGTTGGGAAAGCAATACTAAACTGGAAATAGCATTAGAAACGGGATTTCTTCAAGATCGCATCTTCTTCACTTGGGCATGGTACAACAACCAATCATCAAACCAACTCGTCGGAATCCCATTACCAGCCACAACAGGATTCAGTTCCCTACAAGCTAATTTGGATGCTCAGGTACAAAACACAGGAGTGGAAGTAACCTTGCGAACGGTTAATTTTCAAACGCAACAATTCAATTGGACAACAAATTTCAACCTAACTGTGCCCCAAAATAAACTTGTTGCATTCCCGGGATTGGAAAGTTCAACTTATGCCAATCAATACGTAGTAGGGGAATCAATAAACATCCAAAAATTGTACAATCATACGGGTTTAAACCAACAAACGGGGATTTACACCTTTGAGGATGTCAATGGAGACGGGCTGATTACCTATCCCGATGACGCTCAAACCATCCGTGATTTTAGTCCAAAGTACTTTGGAGGATTGCAAAATCATTTAGAATACAACGGCTGGCAACTGGACTTTCTATTCCAGTTTGTCAAACAGCAAAATTACAATTGGGCATACATAGCAGGACTTCCAGGTGCATTCGTGAACCAGTCGGTCTATGCGGCAGACAGTTGGCAACAACCCGGAGACATCAGTCCATATCAGCAATATTCCACTGGCGTAAATAATGATGTGGTTGAGGCCTATTACAAATACATCAGCAGTGATGCCGCCGTAAGTGATGCCTCGTTTGTTCGACTGAAAAACATTGCCCTTTCCTATGATATTCCAGAACGATGGCTCAAAGACATGAAATGTAAAATATACCTGCAAGGACAAAACATGTTAACGTTCACTCCCTACAAAGGAGCCGATCCCGAATTCAGATCCTCCGGCTATTTGCCTCCGCTAAAAATAGTTACTGCGGGTATTCAACTTAATTTCTAATCGCTAACAATTTTAATATGAGTACTAAAAAACAAATATTCAGTTCTTCCTTATTTGCGAATAAGTGGAACTATAAAAAAGCAGTGTTCCTAATGATACTGGCAATCCAATCCTGTTTCTTAAACAGCTGTGATAGCTTTGTGGAAGTCGATTTACCCAATTCGCAATTAACATCTCCTTCTGTCTTTGAAGAAAAAGCGACCGCCAACGCTGCTATGGTGGATATTTACAACAAAATCAGGGACAATGGTTTGCTGACGGGAACTTCCTCGGGTATATCCAATCAATTAGGCAATTACACTGATGAACTTACGTGTTATGGTTCTACCGGCAGTATATCCATTGACTTTTATAACAATGCATTAGTGGCTTCCAATAGCAATATTTCAGGAGTGTGGAACAGCAGCTACAATCAAATCTATTGTGCAAACAGCGTTTTGGAAGGAGTGAAAAATGCTGTCGAATTGCCTACGCAAGATAAGGAACAACTTACTGGAGAAGCATTATTTGTTAGGGGATTAATTCATTTATACCTGATGAATTTGTTTGGGGACATTCCATACATAACAACAACAGATTATAAGCAAAATAGCACCGTAAAGAAGATTTCGCAAACGGATGTATATACCTCAATTAAAACCGACTTGGAACAAGCCATTACGCTGTTACCCGATAATTACAGTAGCGCCGAAAGAGTCCGACCAAACAAATATGCCGCTATCGCACTACTGGCTAGAGTCAACTTATATTCAGGAAGTTGGCAGGAAGCAACAGAAAATGCTTCCAAAGTAATCAATAACACGGAATTGTACCAATGGACAGATTTAGACAAAGTATTTTTAAAAGGGAGCACCACCACAATCTGGCAACTGATGCCGGCCATCAATGGTAAAAATACCAATGAGGGAGAAACTTTCATTTTCACGGCGGGTCCACCTCCATTAACAGCCTTGAGTCCGGAACTAATGAATGCTTTTTCGGTTGGAGATTTTCGCAAAAATCTGTGGACAAAAGCCGTAATCAACGGTACCGATACTTGGTACCACGCCTACAAATACAAAGAATTCGAAAACACGGGAACCTCACGCGAATATTCCATTGTATTGCGCTTGGCAGAGCAATACCTAGTCCGCGCCGAAGCCAAAGCACGCTTGAATGATGTAAGTGGTGCAATGGAAGATTTGAATATTATAAGAAATCAAGCAGGTTTAGCCAATACAGCGGCAACCACAGCCGACGAACTCCTGGAAGCCATCCTACAGGAACGAAGACTGGAATTTTTCACGGAATTCGGACATCGCTTCTTTGACTTAAAAAGAACCAATAAACTGGACAGTACACTTTCTGGTGTAAAGCTGGGTTGGGATTCCAAAGACAGGCTTTGGCCAATTCCTGCAACGGAATTATTGGTCAATCCAAATTTACAACCACAAAATTCAGGATACTAACCATGAGAATATTCATATCATATATTTTAAAAAGTTTAGGAATTCGATACGTCCTAAAAACAAAGTGCCTTGGACTTTGGGCATTATTTATTTTTGTTTTAGTAACCTGCCCCGTATTGGGGCAGTCTATACAAAAGAAACAACTTACTGCTGCTGACTATGCACAATGGGGAACTTTATTTGTAGAGGAACTTTCAGAAAAAGGCAATTGGGTTTCTTATGCTATGCGTTATGAAGAACTACAAACGGACACTTTATACCTAAAAAACACAAAAACTAAAGAAACAATTATAATACCTAAAACTACAACAGGAAAATTCAACCAAGAAGAACAATTTGCTTGTCTTACGCCACAAGGAGTGCTAGAAATAAATCTGAAGACAGCTAAAAAACAGCTAATCAATAATGCTGAAGCTTTTACTTTTTCTGCCAATGGAAAATACCTATTGATCACAAAGAAAGAATCCAATAATCAAAAAAGCCTTGAAATTAAAACTTCAAATGGGAAGACTATTAAAACTATCGAGAATATTGATACTTACAAGCTTCATGAACTGTCAAACAAATTAGTATACACGATTAAAACAGACAATTGTAATGCAGTCATACTACTACATTTGAATAACTCTTTATCGTCAAAGAAAATAATGGAAAGTTCAAAATACATTTTCACCAATCCAACTTGGAATAGTCTTGGTACTACCCTAGCTTTCTTTGAACAATCATCAGATGAAACAGCTGCAATAAAAAATAAAATAGGCTATTATAATTACAAGGAAAATAAACTATGCCATTTTTCTATGGAAGAAAATTCCAATAGGACTGATGCTATGCAAATAGACTTAGGTCATAACATCCCTTTAACCATTTCAGATGATGGTCAGAAAGTCTTTTTTGGTATAAAAGAGAAAGATCTATTAAATAAGATAAACGATCCTGAAACCGTTCAAATCTGGAAGTCTAATGATAACTGGATATATCCCCAACAAAAAAAAATTCAAAACTGGAAAAAAACAGTTAAAACAGCTTTGTGGAACATTGCCACAAATCAATTCCTTGCCATCACTGATGTACAATATCCTAAACTAATGTTAGATGGCAAACAGCAATGGGCACTAGTCTTTAATCCAATGGCAACCAAATCAAACTATAAAAGAGACGATGACAGAGACTACTATGTCAAAAATTTGATTACAGGAGAATCTCAGTTAGTAATAAAACAACAGCCTACAAATGATCAACAAATTTTAGCTATTCCGCATACCAATAATGTCATTTATTATAAAGACAAAAATTGGTGGGTTTTAAATCTAAGTACTCAAAGAGTAAAAAATCTTACTGAAAAGCTCAACATCAATTTTGAAGATATAAATTATGACAAAGCAGGTGACAAACCCTCTTATGGCATCGCTGCTTGGAATAAAACCAATAACAGCATTTTAATTTATGACCAATACGATATATGGGAAATTTCAATGGACGGTAAAAAAGTAACAAGACTAACTAGTGGAAAAGAAAATCAAATATGTTTTCGAATTCCAAAACGCAAAAACGGCACTTGGGATATTATCAACTTTGATGGATTAAGCTGTAGTGAAGTGGATTTAGATGAAGGATTAATCTTGGAAGCTACTGATGATAACACAATGGCTTCAGGCTATTATAGCTGGTATAGAAAAGATAAAGAATCTAAAATATTTTTTGCTGACAAAAAGATAGACCAACTCTTCAAAGCTTCAAAAAATAATAGTTATGTTTTTTGCGAACAGGATTACAATAGTCCTCCTAATCTCCTTTTTAAGGATAAATTTAAAAAAAATCCTCAAAATCTGTTTCAAAGCAACCCACAACACTATAACTACTATTGGGGAAAATCAGAGCTTGTACATTATCAAAACGCTCAGGGTAAAACCCTCAAAGCGATTCTCCATTATCCTGCCAACTACAATCCGGCTATAAAATACCCAATGATTGTTGACATTTACGAAAAACAATCCGATCAATTACATTATTATGTTAATCCAACTGAATTACAAATGCAAGGGACTTGTAGAACTAATTTTATTACTCAAGGCTATTTCTATTTAATGCCTGACATAGTCTATGAAATTGGGAAACCTGCTCTTTCTGCTGTAGAATGTGTAACAGCTGCTACACAATCCATCATTGATAAAGGATTAATAAATCCAAATAAAATTGGATTAACCGGACATTCTTATGGGGGTTATGAAAGCAGTTTCATTGTTACAAAAACGAATTTATTTGCCACTGCTGTCATAGGTGCACCCGCAACCGATTTAAGCAGTTATTATCTAACCATCAATTGGGACACTGGAAAGCCCCAAATGTGGCGTATTGAAAACCAACAATGGAGAATGGCTAAATCTCTTTTTGAAGATAGGGAATCCTACAATCAAAACTCTCCTATTCAATACATTAAAAATGTATCTATACCTTTACTGATTTGGACAGGTGAAAAAGACAATAATGTAAATACAAGTCAAACTATTGAATTCTATCTTGCTTTGAAAAGACTAGAAAAACAAGCTATCATGTTATTCTATCCTAATGAAGGCCATAACATAATAAAAGAAAAAAATCAAAGAGATTTGTCCCAACGTATACTCAACTGGTTTGATTATTATTTAAAAGATAAAGTCCAAAATCCTTGAATACTTGAAAAGAAGAAGTAAAAAAAATATAATAAAAAACAATGCAGTCACTATTTTTAGTAACTGCATTGTAAAAATTGCTTAAAATACTTTAACAATTTTTAGTTACTCGGTCTGTACAATTCTACATTACAATCTCCGGCAGCGTCTTTTCCAAAAACTTGCTGATTACTTGCTGTTTTACACAATACAGTACCCGACTCGTTACATTGTATGGATTGATTACACATTCCGTTAATGCGAAGCCAGCCCTGAACTGGTGCACTCGCTCCTTTTTTTGCATTATTCATAGCGTGGGAAGCAAAAGCTCCTGTAACTGCCAATGCAAATACTGCCACTGGCAGAACCATTTTTACAATACTCGTTTTCATAATAATAAAATTAAAATTAAAAATAGGATCTACTCTTTTCTACAGGTTTTCGATCGGCTTCCTGATACTGCGCAGTATATCATCGTGAGAATCCCTAATGGAAATTTCTCAGTTTATTTTTAAACAAATTTCCAAGTGAATAAGCAACAATTTGATCGTCAATTAATGCAAATAAATAGGAATCGGTAACAGTGAAACTTTTCATTTTTTGATGATTATAGTGATAGACATAAAAACTGAACTGATACGAATTTTCAGCGATATCATAAACATCTATTACAGAGGCCTGCTCCCACATTTTGGAGGATTCAAAGCGTCCTTCCAAATTAGAATGAACAAAAAGCAAGTTTTTAAAAACCGCACTGGAAGCATTTACAGTAAATGGTGGTGCAGAAAACTGTTTTAACCCCTGTTTAGGCAGATACGCAATTTTAAGTTTTGCTACACTATTGGTATCAATCGTATTACCACGATAAGACAATTTTAATTTTTGGTCAGCTACAATAAATTGATTTCGGTAATAATAAACATAAATCAACTTTTGCAATTGAGTGCTATAATGCAAACTACCGTCCGTATCGAAAACACCGTCAATTTGTTTCTGTAATAAATCTGGAGTTAATTGCACCGTATCTCGAGTTCCAAACTCAATAATACCAAGAGTATTTTCTCCGTTTTTGGTCTCACGGGTTCGTACAGCAATGGCATCATCATTGATTATTGTTGCAGCTGAAAAATGGATAATTCGAGACCTGTTTAATAATGCTTTCCAATTTCCAATAGCCCCTTTAAAAATGCAGGGAACAGTACCATCCAATACATAAAAATAGGGAGGGACAACTTTGACTTGAATCGAACGAAAAGGAAGATTGATAGTATCAAGTTGGAGAGTATATTGTTTTTTGAATTGCAATGTTGTGTCCAAAACAGTAATTTTTGAAGGATCCGTATAATTACCAAGATAAATTTTACCCATGCCGGATCCCGCAAAATAATAGGAGTTATACTGAAGATCTACTTGATACTTTTTGTTTATAAGATGCGGAATATAACGACGAACAAAATTATTCCGATGATGTATTATGTCTTCCGACAACGCAAACAGCAGGGCTACAATACCTACACTAAAAAAAGTGGAAAGCGAAAAAGCGCTGGTGAGAGCAGTGGGTTTTGAAATTCGGCGTGCCTGTGACACGCCCCCGGCCAGAATCAGTATACCCACTGCCGCCAGCATTATAAAAACTACATTAAAAATGAGATGTTCTGTCCATCCCATTTTTTCGAGGATGCCTCCACAGGAGCAGGGGACAAAGGAGCTATAATTTAGAATAATATAAATATATGCCGTAAACATAACCATCAAACTAAAAGCGGCAAAAAGAGCGATTACACGCCATTTGGGAAAAAAAAGTAACAAGGCTAGAATCAGTTCAATAATTGGAACCAGCCAAGAAACCCAACTGGCATAAGCACTTAATAATGGAGATTGTCCCAACTGGACTTGAAAGTTTTCAAAATCCAATAGTTTACTGACTGCTGCATAAACAAAAAGAAGAATATAGACCAAACAAATAGTCTCTAAAAATTGATTTTGTATTTTGGCATTCAATCTCATAACTTCATAGGTTTTAGTTCCACAAAGTAAAATTCTGAAATTCAAAACCAAAACACTTGTCATTTTGGGAGCAAAACTTGTCCAAATCGGATAAAGTTTGAAAAGCTAAAATTTAATCTTCTGGTATAGAATTAAAACCGGTTTCATTTCGCTTCATTTCATATGGCGAAAAACCAAATCGTTTTTTAAAGGATTTTGAAAAATTGGGATAATTGTTAAAACCATTCATCACCGATATATTTTTCAAAGGTATCGTAGTATGTTCAATCATGAAATAAGCTCTTTTCAAACGCTCATCATTATAAAACTGGTAAATACTGGTCTTAAAAAAATGACGAAAACCATCTTTTAATTTATGTTCATTAGTGCCAAATTCACAAGAAAGTACTTTTAGTGATGGAAGAGGCTCTTCAAGGTGTGCTAATATATAGTCATAAAGTTTTTGAATCAAGAGTGCATCTTCCTTTCTAATTTTATTATGTTTTTCGTTTTCATTTTCGTATGCCAAAGGTCTGTAGGAATCTTGACGAGTAGGAGTAACAAGATTTAATATAATTTCCGAACTATTAACTAACCTTCCAATATTACAGGAAACAGAAACAGGTAAATGTTCTTTAGGGGTGAAATTTAATACAATAGTTGTAGGCAAAGAAACATTTACATCGAGTACGTCTTGAAGTTGTTCAAAAGAAGCTGTAGTAATAATGCCCGCCAAAGGCTGGTCAATCAACTCAGATTCCGAATAGCCTAAAAAGTATGTAACTTCAGGAGTAAAACTTTTGATTAAAAAAGAGATATCCAAAACAAATGTGCTTTGGGCTATAAATTGATGTGTCCTATGGGTATTAACATAGCCGACATGAAAAATAGACTCTTTCATTTCTTCCGCAACCATGTTAATTAAAACAACTAGCGTTTCCAATTCTTCATCATTGGAACTTAGGGGAATGCGACTGTTAAAATTGCCACGTGCCATCTCAAATAACATTTGATGCATTGTAACAATACGCTCTTCATTGTATGCTTTTTTCATAAGATTCAATTCTTAATTCTTCTTTCTATAAACTAAATCCTAAACAAACCCTTTCAGATAAACCAAAGCGTCGTCTTCTTCAGTGAAAATTTGAGTAGGTACTGAAGGCTTACTAATCTCTACATAAAAAGTGCTAATAATTAAGGAAACTTTTTCATGTACAATAAGTGCTACTGCTTGTGTCAATATGGAGCCCGATTGCGCCAAATGATCTCTTCCGGCTTTCTCAGTGGCAACGATACCTCGAATATCACACAGAATAGGATAAGACCTTTCATTTTGAAAATGAATTCTATCGGTTACAACACACTGAGCTACCTTCAGATCAATAGTAATATTAGGTTTATATGCAAAAAAGAGAATGCCATCGGTAATCCAAAACCGGGCAAAATCATTTTCATAAAGATCATGGGCTGCAATCATGTTCTATGAATTAAAGTCTTACAATTTGACAAAAATATAAACATTTATTAATAGGCAGTTGTTAATTTGGGATTATTTGTTGCTTTTTGATGTATTTGTTGTCTATTCGGGAATTTGAGTTGTCAATTTGGGAGTATTGAAGAATAGGATGAAATAACTTTCATTTTTTATAATGACTTTTAGAATTCTATTTTTTCAATAACAATTAAAACAACTAAAAAATGGCAAAAATCAAACACAATAATTTTATCGATACCGTGGATGAAGTTTTATCAGGAGCTAAAAAAGAAGGCGTTTTGCACTTATATGCAGAAGACAAAATTTTAACAGGCAGGACAATCCAAATCAAGGGAAAGGAAATGTTTCATTTCGGAACAACAGGGTATCTGGGGCTCGAACAAGACATCCGATTGAAAGAGGCAGCAATAGCAGGCATACGCAATTATGGTACGCAGTTCCCTCTTTCAAAATCATATATTTCACATCCGCTATACAGCGAACTGGAAAGCAAAATCGAACAAATGTATGGTATTCCGCCTATTATAACAAAGAACAGCACACTGGGGCATTTAGCTATTATTCCAACACTCATTAGAGATGAAGATGCAGTAATAATGGATCATCAGGTGCATTGGAGTGTTCAAAATGCCTGCCAACTTTTAAAACTACGTGGAATTCCGGTGGAAATGATCAGACATAGCAATTTGGAAATGTTAGAAGATAAAATCAAACAGCTAATCTCCAAATGCAACAAAATATGGTACATGGCTGATGGTGTATATTCGATGTTTGGAGATTATGCACCAATTCCGGAATTACTGGCTTTAACTCAAAAATATTCAAAACTAAACCTTTATTTTGATGATGTCCACGGCATGAGCTGGAAAGGCAAAAATGGTACGGGCGTTGTTTTTGATGCAATAAAAGAATTACCTGAAAATTGTATTGTGGTAAGCACACTAAGTAAAACCTTTGGAGCTAGCGGTGCAACAGTATTTTGCAAGAATCAAAAACTGAGAGACAAAATCAAAAATTTTGGTGGGCCTTTAACCTTTTCCGCTCAGTTAGAACCTGCATCTGTAGCCGCTGCAATTGCCTCGGCAGACATCCATTTATCTCCTGAAATAGAATTAAGACAAAAAGACTTGGCGGATAAAATTGCCTATTTCAACCAATTGCTGTCACAAGGAAACCTTCCAATAATTTCAAAAAACGATTCGCCAGTTTTCTTTTTGGGAATGAGTACACCTGCAACGGCTTATAACTTTGTGCAACGGCTATTCAAGGAAGGATTTTTTCTGAATTTGGGAATTTATCCTGCTGTACCAATCAAGAATACAGGAATCAGAATTACGCTATCCAGTCACAATCAACAACAAGATATTGCAGCCTTGGCTGAAGCGATGGAATATCATTTTCCAAAAGCTTTGGAAGAAACTAATAACAACGAAAACAAAATCAGACAGGCTTTTGGAATGGACCGTAAAAAAGCGGAAAAGATTTCAGAATCAAAAGAGCAGGAGCTTTTTATTGAAGAAAAAAATACCATACAGGATATAGAAAAATCAGAATGGAATCAATACATGGGAAAGCAGAATATTTACGATTGGGAAGGACTAGTTTATTTAGAGAATACATTCAGCGCGCATCCCGACCCAACAAACCAATGGGATTTTTACTATTACACTATTAAAGATAATGATGGTAACATAATACTAATGACCTTTTTTACCTATGGCCTTTGGAAAGACGATATGCTGGCTACTGAATCTGTCTCCATCCATTTGGAAGAAATAAGAAAAAACAATCCTTTATACCTCACTTCAAAAGTATTGAGTATGGGTTCTTTATTTACAGAAGGAAAACACTGTTTCATAAATCACGAAAATCCCTTAGCAGAAAAAGCACTGAAACTACTATTAGATAAGTTAGAAGAAAAATACAATGCCTTAAATGCTGATATGTTAGTTTTAAGAGATTTTGGAAAAGACCATAGCTACAACAAAACAATTCTGGACCAAGGGTATTTCAAAATAGACATGCCGGAATCCTGTGTAATTGAAAACCAAGTTTGGCATTCATACGAAGAGTTTACAAAAACATTATCGCTCCGTTCCCATAAACATTTCAATAAAGAGATAGAACCTTATGAGAAGTACTATGATATTGCAATAAAAGAAAAATTAAGCGAATCAGAAATAGAGAGAGCATACCAACTCTACAACAATGTAAAAGACAATAATTTAGCAATAAACACATTTCGATATTCCCAAGAAGTTTTTGAAAATATGAATGAAAGTCCTAATTGGGAATTCATATTATTAGCATTGAAAACAAATGCAGGAAATCCATTAGTAGGGGTTATGTTTTGCTACAAAAATAATAATCACACCTATGTCCCGGAATTAATAGGAATGGATTATAAATGGGCAAAGGAATACCAGCTCTACAGGCAATTGTTATTTCAAACCATAAAAAGAGCTAATGCGCTACAGTTTCAAAAAATAGACTTTGGAGTGTCAGCCTCTTTTGAAAAAAGAAAATTAGGAGCCCAAATAATTCCAAAAGTAGCTTATGTCCAAGCAAGAGACAATTACGCAATGGAACTGATGAATACTTTGCAAAATGATTACAAATCAATTGTAAAATGACGAAAGCATATTAACAACTAATATTTAAAAGGATGTTTGAAAAAGCGATTGAATCATTTACTGCTGTCTGCAATGAAGTCTTAGAAGCAAACGAAACGATGCAAAATAAGGCTTGCAATGGAATTGTATTGTGTAATAAAACATTAACGAACTTAAAAGAGATAGTCGATAAAAATGATTTCAACACTGTACTGGAAGAAATTGATTTTTTCAAAAATCTGTACCCATGAATTTATTGATTTTTTTTTAATCAACCTGTATGTCTCCTTCTGAGCACCATTAAAATTAAGATTTGGATGTGCAAATAATGGTTAACAAAATATTTAAAAGATGAAATATACAAATAGATTAATTATTCGCTTTGGTTAATATGATGGGGTCTACTTATAAAGATGCTCTTTACAGTATACTGAAAAAAGAACAGGAAATAAGTTTGGAATCAGTGCATGTTATTGATGAATCCTATCGCATGATTGTTTTTCTTCAGAATTTACTTTCAGATATGAAAAAACGTGTTCTGAATCATCATTTTACAAAGGAAAATGAGGAGATCGAATTTTTTAGGATCATTAAGCCACAAATACTTGGAAAGTTGATTTATTATAATAAAGTGTATAGAATAGAGACCTCTTGTCCAGTAAACAGTGGCAAAATGTACTATAAATATTTTTCCGGTGAATTACAGCATTTAAAGAATGAATACAAAGAACATGTCTGTAATTCTGATTTTTACCGGTATTATCGTTCAGGACGGACAGATAGAGATCACGATTTTTTTAGATTAGGAAAAATAAATCTTAATACGGGCCTTAACAGCTTTATCTTTGAAGTTGATACTCAATTCTCTACTTATTATGATTACAAAGTGTCGCGCATTATAGCCGATGAATTGCTTTATAATTATTTGATTCTCAAAATAAATCCTGTCGACAAACCTGATATGGTTTTAAAAAATGCCGAATCTACCAAAGATGTCTTTTGGACAGAATCTAAAAACGCGATGATAGAATTGATTTATGCCCTATACGTATCTGGTGCGATTTCTAATGGTAAAATCGGAATCCGTAAAATTAGTTTAGTTTTTCAGCTATTATTCCGCACACAATTGGGCGATATACATCATGCGTTTCATCGTATGAAAGACCGTGCAGGTAATCGCACTTTATTTTTAGACCAGCTGAAATCTTCTTTAGAGCAGTATATGGATAAAGATTTATAAAAAAATATAATCTTCTATCATTTCAAGAAGCCGTCTCAATACAAAATTTGAGACGGTTTTTTTATTTGATCACATTTTGGATTTTTAATGTCTAAATTTTAAGAGGAGGAAAAAATTGCCTTTATGCAGCAATTTTCTTTCTTAGGTTATGACCTAAAGGCATTAATCTGAACTCTAATTCTGCTTTTTGAAGTCCTTTTAAAGAGAATCGTTTAAATCCGTTATTATTACTATCGGAGACTATGTCTCGAATATTCAATTCTCAAGGACTTGTTTTAGTTTTGAGACTTCCTCACTTATTAAGCAGGTTTTTAATTTAAATTGATATTTTCATTAAGTGAATTATATGCATTAATAATTTCAAGAGAATTCATATTATAATAAGTCATAAAAATATCTCCTAATTTAGTCCGTAATACCTTTTTTTGACTATTAATGTTTTCAATCGAAACCAACCCTTTTTCTGAAAGATAGCTAATGCTTTTTTGAACATTATCGTTAAGATATATGTTATTATATGGATATGTTGGCTTCAATATAATACTAATATCACTTTCTTTTAAAACCAATAGAGCTGTATCCCAAAGCCATTTATCTAATTGTTTTAAATTTGTTAGTTTTTCTTTCAACTCATCGACATTTGTTCTAACTGTTTTAATTTCTTTTTCTGCATTATCAATTTTAGCATTCCACTTTTTTGTTTGAAGTTCGATGTTACTTTTTAAATTTTGATTATCTCCCAAATGCCTCAATAAATCCTCTTCTTTCGTTTTAAGCTTCTTTTCCAATAGATAATTTTTGGATTCTAAAGTTTTTTTATCTTCCATAGTATAAATAGCCTTACTATCCATAATTCCAATTATCCATGGTTCAACTCTTTTATAATACAAGTCAGTTAACCCCCTTGAAATAGCGAGCAATAGGTAGGTAACAAATAAAACAACGAAAGAAATCCAGACATTTGTCCAAATTTCATCAAAATATTTTTTTTCATTAAAATAATCTTGGATGAATTTTATTTTATTATCCATTGTACATTCCTTGTCAAAATTGAAGAGAGCATATACAATGCTCCAGTTCCTGATCACCCAAACACTGGCCAAAGTTCCAAAAAAAGGATTTCTAATTTTACTTTTGTAATTACTTAATAATGAGCTAAACAATTCAACCATATCTGTTTTTTTTTACAAAAATAGGATAATTGTATCAATTAAAAAACCCGCTAAAGTAGCGGGTTTTAGATAGAAATTTAGAGGATTATTGTTTTGGGGATTTTTCGATGACTTTATTTAGCAAATCAGTCACTAATTTAAGTTTCGATGGGTCATCATCTGCTAAAGCTATTTCCTCTTTATTTTGTTGCATACGCTCAAAATAATTCATAATCTGATTCCATCTTAAATTTTCTCTTTTTTGCTCCAATCCTTTTTTTTCAACTCTGATGGAAGTAAATTTCGCCTCCGTTTCTTCATCTTCCACCTCTTCTTCCGCCACAGCCATTCCATATTCATTTAGCGACTGTGCCACATTACCCGATATAGCATAAATTGCTGACATGTTTCGTTTATCTTGATTAATTTTCTCATAGGTTACTAATAGGCCTTTTAACAAACGATATATTCCTGTTAGAACAGCACTTAGACATAATGCCCACGGTAATTTCACAATCAACAATCCTAATGAAAAATTAATAATGTGCCACGTTGAAATAAAAATTCCTTGTTTTGTTATAAAAGCATTATAAACATCCAATACATTCAATAAAGCAGGTACGCTAAAAGAAATTGCTATTATTGCTGCAGCCAACAAACCTATAATAACCCAAGAATATAAACTCATATTTTTGTTTGTTTCTTCCAAAAAATCACTGAATTGATTTATTAGCTTAACTTTAGTATTTGCTTTTCTTTCTGCTGTTGCAATCTTTATGACTATATCAGCATCAGCTACCCTAATTTTCTGATCAAGTTCTTTTGATTTAATTTTAAAATCTGCGGACAGCGCTTCTTCTTTTTCCTTGTATTCAGCTTCTAATTTTGAGTTTCTCTCTGTAAATTTGCTTTCCTGAGAATCATACTTTTCTTTTTGAGCACTTATTATTGTGTTGAATTGATCTTCTTTTGTTCCGATCTCGTCTATCAATCCATCTCTTCTAAACGTTAATTCATCAATTTGTTTCTGGATATTTACTAATAAAGTGTTAGCCAATGTCCCCTCTTTTTCTGCGCTGGCTTCACTAATTATCGCGGTTAGATTAGTGTGCTCTTTTTCTAAATCCGTAATTGTTTTTTTTTGTCTTCTGATTTTTTGTTCTAAATCGGAACTTTCAAGAGCTTTGGAAAGATCCAATCCATTAAAAGCTGTCTTTAAAGTGTTAAAACCAACTTCACCAGAACCATATCCGTTAAGATTTAAATGTTGAATTGCATTGGCGCCATATGAAACTCCGGGTAATTGATTTAAAAATAATTTAACGTCCTCTAGAATTTTTCCATTTGAATTTTCGCTTTCCATTATTTTCTAATATTATTGATTTAATTACCTGATTTTTTTTACAAAAATATAATAATTTATCAATAAAAAGAGGAAGTCTCAAAACTAAAACAAGTCCTTGAGAATTGAATATTCGTGACATAGTCACTGATAGGAATCCGAACAAAAAAATGAAAAAAGAAGCTATTCTTTGGATGGCCTTTTTTTATATCACCCATGCTTACCCATTGGCAAAACGTTTCTATAATTCGAGTTTCTTTGACATTGGGAAATCAAAATTAGCTTAATTATTACTAATTGTCTGTATTCTAAAAATTTCCAAAATCATGAATTTCAATTGGTAAAGCTTGGCAGAAAATACCACAAATAGCCTCCAATTTTGCATATATCATTAATCGAAAAGTAATAATTGATTAAAACATAGCTATATGAATATCGACAGAATAGAATTTATGGCTTGGATGGAACGAATCATGGAGCGATTTGACATCCTTATGGAATTGGCAAGCGGGGCTAAAAATCAGAATACTACTATTGATGGAGAAGAGTTGTTGGACAATCAGGACATTTTGCAGATGTTAAAGATAAGTGCACGATCCCTGCAGCGTTACCGCTCTTCTGGTAAGCTGCCTTATTATACGATCAGCGGGAAAATTTATTATAAGCTCTCAGATGTACACCAGTTTGTCAGAGAAAGTTTTACCGCTCCTATGCCCAAAGGTAAAGCCAATGGGTGACAAATAGTGCCGACGGATTCCATATAGCGCAAAACGCTGAAAGCCTCTTCTATTTTCGAAGTTGAATTCTAAAAAATCAAATTATGAGCGAACAAACTTTAGATAAATCAAGATCTCCCGAACAATTATCAGAGATATTATTGGTACTGGATAAAGAGAAAAAGAAAATTCAGGCTGTGAAAGGCATTGACGAAAATGGCAAACTCGAAACCGTTGAGCCTACAAAGAAAAACCAGAACCAATTTATGCGGGTGGATAAGCAGGGTGATTTCTTTTCCAACTTCTTTTCCAATTTTTTTAGCCAATTAAAGGATCCTACCAGTTTTTCCTTTTTTAAAGTTCCTGAACCTGTCGCTATTGATATGGCAAATGAAATGCAAAAACAGATGGATAAACCAACCCCCGAAGGGGTACAGCTGATGAAGCAATACGAGGTGAAAACTGAATCGCAACAAGATTATAAACAAGAAAATAAAAATAGTATGGAAACAACGCAGACAACATCGGAAACAAGCGAATACCGCTACAAACCAGAACAGATTGATTGGGAAACAATGAACAATCTCGGACTGAACAAAGAAAAACTTGAAAAGATGAACCTCCTTGATCCTTTATTGAGAGGGTTTAAAACCAATGAGCTTGTACCTGTAAGCCTTAATCTCGGCACTGCTGTTACCCGTATGGATGCACGGCTGTCTCTGCAACAAAATGATGAAGGGTCGGTTGTGGTTGCTATTCATGGTATCCGCAAAGAACCTAACCTGAATTTTGCTTTTTTCGGTCATGAGTTCACGAAAGAAGATAAAGACAACCTGCTCCAGACAGGCAATATGGGCCGCGTGGTCAATCTGACCAATCCAAAAACGAATGAGACTATTCCCTCTGTTGTCAGCGTGGACAGGCTGACTAATGAGTTGGTGGCACTACGTACAGATTTTATAAAAGTCCCTGACGAAATCAAAGGGATAAAACTGAACCAAGAGCAAAAACAAACCTTACTGGAAGGCAAACCACTTTATATAGAAGGGATGGTTTCCAAGAAAGGGACTGCTTTTGATGCTACCGTACAATTCAATGCTGATAAACGTTTTGTAGAGTTCCTGTTTGACAGGGGTAACTCCAATAAGCAGGCACAAGGCACTGAGCAAAACCAATCTCAGGAAGTCCCGAAAATTTTTAGAGGTAAGGATCTTGATAATGAGCAATATCAAAAATTCAAAGACGGTCAGACTATTTATGTTAGCGGATTGGTTGATAAGAAGGGTAAAGAATATAATGGTTACATCACCTTTAATAAGGAAACTAATAAAACAGACTTCTCTTTCCAAAATCCGAATAAGGTCAAAGAACAGGCGAAGCCTACTGAAGCACATAAAACGCAAACTTCAGTAAACTCGGAAGGAAAAACCAATGAAGCGACCAAGAACATCAAAGAGCCTTTAAAATCAGGGCAAAAAAATCCCGACAGTAAGAAACAGCTGGAGGAACAAGAAGCAGCCAAAGCGCCGGCCAAATCTAGAGGACGTAAAATGTAATGTGTCATGAAAGTAGTTATTGCAGAAAAACCAAGTGTAGCAAGGGAAATAGCCAGCCTGTTGGGAGCCTCTGAAAAAAAAGATGGTTATCTGACAGGTAACGGCTATTATGTTACATGGACTTTTGGACATTTAGTCGGATTGGGTATGCCAGAAGATTACGGGATTTTGGGGTTTGAAAAAACATCCCTGCCGATATTGCCCAATCCTTTTTCATTGACCGTCCGCAAAGTTAAAAAAGACAAAGGCTATACGACAGATATAGGAGCATTAAAGCAACTGAAAGTAATAGATCAGCTCATTGACCGTAGTGAAAAGATTATTGTCGCAACCGATGCCGGACGTGAGGGTGAACTAATATTCCGTTACATCTATGAATACCTGAAATGCAGCAAGCTGTTTGAACGCCTCTGGATCAGCTCGCTTACCGAAAAAGCCATCAAGCAAGGGTTTGACAGCCTGAAACCTGGTAGCGATTTTGACGGACTATATCAAGCAGGGCAGGGCAGGAGCAGAGCTGACTGGCTAGTGGGCATCAATGCTTCGCAGGCACTCTCGATTGCCGCAGGCAACGGCATCTATTCGCTTGGAAGAGTGCAGACACCTACACTGGCTTTGATATGTAAGCGTTATCAGGAAAACAGAAATTTTTCGGTACAGCAATACTGGCAGATACAGTTGTCCCATACAAAAGAGTTCACAGACTTTAAAAGCCTTTCCAAAAACAAATGGGAAGATAAAAAGCAGGCGGAAGATACATTAAAGTCCATCGAAAGAAATGGCAATACAGTTACGGTTACCACTGTAGAAACCAAAAACGTGACGGAACAACCGCCTTTGTTGTTTGACCTGACAGGCTTGCAAAAAGAAGCCAATAAAAAGTTGAACCTGACGGCCGAGGAAACCCTGAACATTGCCCAAAGTTTGTATGAAAAGAAATTTATTACTTATCCGCGTACCGGAAGTAAATACATTCCTGAGGATATGTGGGCAGAGATTCCCAATCTTATCAGGGCTTTGCAGGATATGGGAACCTTCAAGCAAGCAGTAATCAAAGTGAAGTGGGGACATTTCAATAAACGTATCGTGAATGACCTGCGTGTTACCGATCATCACGGTCTGCTGATTACGGACAAAATCCCTTCGGCATTACAGGCAAAGGAAAATGCCGTTTACAATATGATTGCCTTTCGACTACTGGAAGCCATTTCGCAAGCCTGCACTAAAGAGATAACCGATATTACTTTACAGGTTTTGCATTATGATTTTGCCTTGAAAGGCTGCGAGATATTGGAACTAGGCTGGCGTTCCATCAAAGGCAGTTTCTCTGATGACGATGCCGAACTTCTGCAGGAACTACCCAAACTAAAAAAAGATGATGAACTCAAAATCAAACATGCCTCGGTTCTGGAGAAGAAAACCAAACCACCAGTGCTTTATTCAGAAGCAGGACTTTTATCAGCTATGGAAACTGCCGGAAAGGAAATAGAGAAGGAGGAAGAGCGCAAGGCATTACAAAGCATAGGTATCGGTACACCCGCAACAAGGGCTGCCATCATCGAAACCTTGTTTACCCGTAATTATATCCAAAGGGAATTGAAAACCCTGATTCCTACTGGGAAAGGTTTGCAGGTATATGAACTGGTCAAAGACAAGAAAATTGCCGATGTAGCGATGACAGCCCAGTGGGAAGTTGCTTTACAGAAAATAGAAAATAGCGAGACTAGTACCGGAGCCTTTCAAAAGGAAATAGAAACATACGCAGCGTCGATTACCAATGAACTGTTGCAAATATCCATTGCGCAAGAAAATCTGCCTAAACTTATCTGTCCCAAATGCAAAAAGCAACAACTTATTATTAGGGACAAAATTGTCAAATGCCCTGATGAGGTCTGCAACTGGGTACAGTTCCGAAATGTATGTGGTGTACAAATTGGTATAGCTGATTTAGAAATCCTTGTCAACAAAGGGAAAACTTCTCTCATTAAAGGAATGAAAAGCAAAGCCGGAAAGAAATTCGATGCCTATATAGTATTGAATGATAATGCGGAAAGCTCTTTTGAATTTGAAAAATCTAAACTTAGGAAGAAATAATGAGCAATTCTATCATTACCCGTCAGGAAATTGAGAACCGAATTTATACTATAAGAGGGCAACAGGTTATGCTCGACAGTGATCTAGCCAAGATTTATCAGGTAGAAACCAAAGTCTTCAATCAGGCTGTAAAGCGGAATACAGACTGCTTTCCTGAATCCTTTTGTTTTCAATTAACACAGAATGAATTTGATACTATAAACTTGAGGTCACAATTTGTGACCTCAAGTTTGAATTATGGAGGAAGGCGTTATCTGCCTTATGCTTTTGCCGAACAAGGGATTGCGATGCTTTCAGCTGTACTCCGTAGCGATATTGCCATAAAAGTGAGCATCGAGATAATGAATGCCTTTGTGGAAATGCGTAGGATGCTCGTTGATAACGCAGCATTGTTTCATCGACTGAATAAGATGGAACTGAAACACGTAGAAGCAGACCAGAAATTTGAAGAAATCTTTAAGGCTCTCGAAAGTGGAAAGTTGCACAGTGAAAAGGGCATTTTCTACAATGGACAAATTTTTGATGCCTATGCCTTTGTATCGGATACTATCCGCAGTGCCCAAAGTTCCATTATCCTTATTGATAATTATGTGGACGATACGGTGCTGACCTTGTTGGGTGAAAGGGAACGATAATGTGACAGCAATGATTTACACGAAAAATATCAGCAACCAGTTACGGTTGGATGTACAAAGGTATAACAGCCAATATTCCCATTTCCCCTCCACTACTACCACTCATTTGTTACTCTTGTCAGCTAATTGTTTGCTAAGAATACCTCTTTTCATTAGAAAGTATCTCGCAGCATTTGCCACGCAGCTAAATAAACTTAGAGTAGCTTTATACTATTATTTAAGTGCAAGGACTTCTTTTGCTTATTTTAACCTTTAGTCTTCTCAATCATATGATTGATTACTTGGCTGTGCTCGTTTTGAGGGCTAAACATAACAATCTCCGCATCTGCATTGACCTTTACATTGTGACCTGGCGGCCAGTAAAACAAATCATTTGCATCTACAATCTCTTCAATACCCTTAGCATCAGTGGTAGCAAGTTGGCCTTTCAAAACAAATCCCCAGTGAGGACACTGGCACAAATTTCCTTCAAGCCCCATAAACAAAGGTGTTGTATCAACTCCCGCAGAGAGGCTAAAATACTCTCCACTTATCTTACCTAATCCGGTAGCGTCTCCAAAATCAGTTTTCTGACGGATAATAGCCCCCGGAATCTCCATTTTAACTTCAATCTTGTCTTTTGCAATTTTCATAATTATTTCCTTTTACTGATTTGGATAAAATTATCCCTAAGGACTGCTGTTTTTGCTGTTTGGACACATTCAGTAATAACTATTAGAATAAAAAAGCAAATATTCAATCCCAACCTCTAAGTTAAGTAAAAAATACGCATTATCAGTACTTTATGAATAATAATCATCATAATAACCTAGTAATGTCTATCAATAATGGCGCTTTGGGTAGCAGTTCAAATTACTGTTTTTATAAATTGCCTATTTTACTCCTTGATTTAAAAAAACAAAAACCTCTACTATTTAAGTACTCGCGCCGCTCTTCGGCCCCCTCTTTGCATTGTTCTCATTCCCACGGCAGTTTATTACAATTGAATTTTTGGAAGTATATAAAGTCGGTTTTAGTATTGAAAACTTAGTTGCTGATCTGAAAAAAATCATTAATTTAGCACTGAACCACTTCTAAAAAACAAGAAAACCAAAAAATTAAAATAAGCGACTACATTGAAATCATTTGAAACCGAAAGATTAATTCTTAAACCCACGACTATAACCGATGCTGAATTTATTAGAAACCTATTCAACACTCCAAAATGGATCGAGTTTATTGGTGACCGTAAATTGAATACGATCAAGGAGGCCGAAAATTATATCGAAACTAAAATGACTCCACAAATTGAAAGGCTGGGATATGGCAATTACACCATAATTAGAAAATCAGATGGTGAAAAAGTAGGTTCTTGTGGCCTTTATGATAGAGCGGGTGTGCAGGGAATTGATATTGGTTTTGCTTTGCTTCCAGATTTCGAGAAAAAAGGTTATGCTTTTGAAAGCGTTAATTATCTAAAAGAAATGGCTCTGAATGATTTTAACCTAAATCAAATTAGCGGAATAACTTCCAAAAAAAACAAAGCATCACAGAATTTGTTAGTGAAAATTGGGCTTAAATTTGAGAAAAACATACTACTTCCAAACGAAACAGAGGAAATACTTTTGTACACGTTGGTTCAGGATAAATAATCAGCAAATATTCTTTTTGTCGCATGGGTGTATACAAGGCATACCTACTTTTAAATATCTATCATTCCATTTAAAAATGTAAATTCAAGCATTATTGATATCTAAGTTTTGTTGAGTATGATTTTCTCCATTTTCAAAATGTTCAAGTACTAAATCAATAATGTTTACGTTGTAAAAACCTCCTAGATTTGCTACCTTTATTAATTTTCCCAAATCATTTTGAGTTATCATACACTATGGTTTTTATCAGGTTCAGCGACAATTGTTGCTAATTTGTTTATACTGCTCACAAAGTGATGCCAATACAACTAAATCAGGTTGCCTTTGCTCCGTAAGTGAGGGGCTTATATTTATTGTAAATATAATGTTTTATAAATATGAAAAAGGGTTTTAGGTAAAGGAAAGGTAACTTCACCGTAGCGCAAACTGAGGTATATTCTCATTTATACGTTGCCTTTACGATCATCCTTTTGTACCAAATGCTGTAAATAAGGATCACTTTTAATACGCTCCAATTCAGTTTCAATAACCTGAATAATATCCAGTTTTATCTGTCTGTAATTAGCTTCGATTTCCTGCTTCATCATATCTTCTCTTGCCTCGTTTATGAAAGATAAGATTTCCGGTATTTTTTGATAAGCCTTGGTTTCGGTGGCCACTTTTTCGTTATCCACAACAATTTCAGCGTGGAATATTTTCTGTTCGATACGCTCGTAAAAATTATCCGAAACTGCTCCCACAAATATGCCTTGTGTGAGTGTGGAAATTTTGGAAGCCGGGATAAGACTATCGAGTTGTGTAGAAATGGAAGTAGATTTATCGTTTCGGTTAATAGTTAGGCTTTGGCGTTTCTGTAACACTTTTCCAAAGCGCTCAGATAGACTTTTTGCTGTTTCGCCGACCACCTGGCCACTGAATATATTACCTACGGTATTTTGTATAACCTTACTTTCTTTATCTCCATAATCACGGGTTAATTGCGAAAAATCTTGAAATCCTAAACAAACTGCAACTTTATTACTACGGGCAGTAGCTATCAGGTTGTCTAATCCACGGAAGTAAATGGTTGGCAACTCATCTATGATGACAGAGCTTTTTAATTGCCCTTTCTTATTGATGAGTTTCACAATTCTTGAATTGTATAAGCCCAGTGCTGCGGAATAGATATTTTGACGATCGGGATTGTTGCCTACACATAAAATCTTCGGCTCTTTCGGATTGTTGATGTCCAGTGAGAAATCATCTCCGGTCATAACCCAATATAATTGCGGTGAGATCATTCTTGACAAAGGGATTTTTGCAGATGCTATCTGCCCCTGCAATTGGTCTTGTGCGCCGCCTTGCCAAGCATCCATAAAGGGTGATAGATAATTTTCTAGATCAGAATAGGAAGTCAGAATAGTAAATACGTCCGAATATTTTTTATTGAGTAATTCAATGGCGTGTGGGAATGTACAGTATTTACCGTTTTCATAGATTTTAAGAAACCAAATAATGGCTGCCAATAAAATGATAGGAGATTCTACAAAGAAATCCCCCTGCTTTTGTATCCAACTCCTGTTAAGATTCAGCATAATAGTGTACGCCGATTCGTAAGCATCGGATATATCGGTCATGAAATCTGGATTTATGGGATTGCAACGATGACTTTTTCGTGGGTCATCAAAATTAATGACGTAGAATTTCGGTTTTACTGTGTACTTATCCGTGTGCTTTAGCAAATGGTTATAGGCAATCGTAGATAGGTCGTCGAATTTAAAATCATAGATGTACATTGAAAACCCTTTCTCAATATGCTGCTTAATATAGTTGTTTACAACAGCATATGATTTGCCCGAACCGGGTGTGCCCAATACAATTGTTGCCCTAAAAGGGTTTACAATATTAATCCATCCGTTATGCTGTTTTTTGTTGTACCAGAACTTAGTCGGCAGATTCACGGAATACTCGTTTTCCATTAGTTTGGTTTCCTGCATAAAACTTTCGTTTTCGTTATTGAATACATCCTCCATTAGGTTGGTACGAAGCAGACGGCTAATCCAAATTCCTGCTACCATCAGAGAGATATAGCCCAAACTTGTGGTAAGGATATAAAGAAATGTAGCGATGTTTAATGACAGTTTTAATAAGGGGGTGTTCAGAAAAAATAGCACAAACCCAATTCCCAACGTTATATATATTTTAGGCCATGTTATTTTTTCATTCTTAACACCTTTTGTTCCCAAACAACTCAAAGCCAGCAATAGCAAAGCAAATACTTTGGTGTAAAGTGTATGTGAAAACAGACCAGCCGTCCGTTGGAAATTGCCCAATATCTTATTGATAATTACCAACGTCCAGTTACGATCCAAAAAAAATCTGTAACAGTACCAATACAGATGCATCAGTATCAAAATAATACTGACTGCGCGCATAAATGCCATGATCTTGGCTAAACCTCTTAAATCGTCTTCTCCCTGCATTTTAAAATGAATTAAAGTGTAAGAAGTGAATTTAAGCGGGAGTAAAATGCGACGGGTTGAAGAGGTTTTCTATGTCGGTAGAAGGCATTATTTGGCATAAGAGAACAAAATATATTACAATTGTTTGCAGATCTTTATAACTATTGGTAATTTGTCGGGATCAATTCTTTAATTAAAAAAACAGATGCTTCAAAGAATACCTTTATTTCAATTTCCCATAAATAAAAATCAAGATATTGAAATTGGAAATGCTTATAAATAAGTGGTTTATAGAATTTATTTCAGAAAAGGACTGGGAATAGAGAAAGAATAAAACTGAAGATTATTTAAGCGGTATAATTAGAGCTTCTGAACCATTTTCAGAACCAATTAGTGAAGGCACTCTAGTTGCTATTCAAAAACTAAATTATATTTTTTACATATAATTCAAGTAAAAACAATTTATGATTGCTGCTAAAGCATAGAAATTCTGCTTTTTTGTATTTTCTCTAAAAACCAAACAAACATAAATCAATCTCTAAAATAGTAAAAAAAATCTTAAAGGCTGTTCCATAAAAGAAAATCATAATGAAAATCAATTTGCCATGTCGGTAAATCCAAGGATAAATTTACTCATTTTAGAAAGAAAACAGGTCAAAATACCTATCTATTTCCTGGCATTTTTTTATCTTTATCACTTTATAAAAATGATCAGATGAAATTAGAAGAGTTACTAAAAAAAAGAAGTGGAAATGTATGTGAATTAAGCGGCAGCAGTGAAAATCTAGTTGCTTATGAAGTACCGCCTGCTCAAAATAAGGGGGCAGACAGCTGGATTTTAATCAGTGAAAAATGCTTTAATCAAGTTGAAAAGAAAGAAGAATTGGATGATGTTTTCTGGAAAAATTTTCTATTGACATCTATGTGGAGTGAAGTACCGGCTGTACAGGTGGTTTCATGGCGTATGCTTAACCGGTTTCGCAACGAAAGCTGGGCTGCTGATGCGTTGGATATGATGTATTTAGATGATGAAAATCTGGAATGGGCAAAAGCAACTGGAGACCATACAGGTGACGGATCCATTAATTTCCATAAAGATAGTAATGGTAATATCCTGCAAAATGGTGATACGGTAACTCTTATCAAAGATTTGGATGTAAAAGGCTCCTCCTTAAATGCAAAAGTTGGCACAGCAGTGCGAAATATCCGTTTAGCCCATGACAATCATGAGCAAATTGAAGGAAAAATAGATGGGCAGACAATAGTAATTTTAACTAAATATGTAAGGAAACAGTAATATTAATAAAAAAAAGAAGTATCTTACGAGGCATTAAAATTGATTTAGTGCCTTGTAAGATAAAGATTTTTTTACAAAATAACAAATATCATAGAAAAAGTTTCAAAATTAAACTCTACCTATTAGTATACTTATAACATGTTTAAAAAGGTAAATGATGTACTTCAATATCTAATTAAAGGGCAATTTTTACTACTTACAACCTTGTTATAATATAAAAAGTGTTTGCTTTTAATCACAAACACCTTTCTTTGAATGAATAACTAATTTAAATTTATTTTTACCCTTACAATTCTTCAGGTTTGTTTCCCTTACATATCAATGCCCTGGAATAAACAAATCATAATTAGCAAAGATCTGATAAAAAAAGTAATTTGACTATCGGCAGTTGTTGTTTTAAATATGTTTTTTAAATATTATTGTTGCAATATGACCTCCAAATCCAAATGTATTATTCAACCCATATCTGACTTTTTTACTGATCGATTTTCCTATAACAATATTTAAGTCATTAGAAATTAAAGGATCCAGATTTTGAACATTTATTGTTCCCGGAATAATATCATTCTTAACAGATAAAATAGTGATAATGCTTTCGATAGCTCCAGCAGCACCAAGCAAATGGCCTGTCATTGATTTTGTGGCACTTATTGATACTGGCAGATTACCAAAAATAGTGTGTATAGCATTAAGTTCACTAAGATCTCCTTGATGAGTAGAAGTAGCATGGGCATTAATATAGTCGATATCTGATGTAGCGATATTGGCTTCTTTCAATGCATTTTTAATTCCTATTGATGCTCCATAACCATCAGGGTGAGTGCCAGTAAGATGGTATGCATCAGCTGCCATTCCGCCTGCAACCATTTCGCCATATATTTTTGCTCCACGATTCACAGCATGCTCGTAGTCCTCTAAAATTAAAGCTCCAGCTCCTTCTCCTGCAACAAACCCATCTCTGTCCTTATCAAAAGGTTTTGAAGCCTTTTCTGGGTTAGCATTATTTTTTGACAGGGCTTGTGATGCATTGAATCCGCCTATGGAAGATGATGATATTGCTGCTTCGGAACCTCCAGTAATAATTATTTTTGCTTTCCCGAGACGTATGGCATCAAAAGCACAAATAATAGCAGTGCTAGATGAAGCACAAGCAGAAACTGTTGCATAATTTGGACCATAAAGTTTATGTTTTATAGATATGGCACCAGCAGCAATGTTAACTATAATTTTAGGAATAAAATACGGATTAAAATGAGGTATTCCATTCCCAGTATTAAATTCAGTTAATTGTTGTTCAAAAGTTGTTATTCCACCATATCCCGATGCCCAGATTACACCAATTTCTGAACGAGCCTCTTCATCCATCAATGAAAAGTTTAAATTTGCATCAGTTATTGCTTGTTCGCTTGCAGCAATAGCATATTGGGTAAACAAATCGAACTTTTTAAGTTCTTTTTTATCCATATAAAGTTCAGGATTAAAATCTTTTACTTCACAAGCAAAATTCGTCTTAAATTTTGAAGCATCAAATTTAGTAATGTTGGCTGCTCCACTTTTTCCAGTAATGATATTTTGCCAAAACTCTTCAACTGTATTTCCTAGAGGTGTGATAACCCCCATGCCTGTTATGGCTACTCTTTTCATATTTGCAATTTTTATTAATAATTTATTTAAAAGGTTATTTTCTTATAGTCATGCAAGCGTTTAAATTAATTGAGAAAACAGCATTTTGATCATAAATATGTTTTGCTCAACTAGTACGTTTGCTTTTTTGGAATAGCTGATTTTTTAATTTGTAATAAGACTTTCGAAAGTAATTACTCTCATGTATGATTGCTTTCCATTATTGTTTAGTAATTAGATTTTCTAAAACAATTGCTGAGGCTCCACCATCTCCGTTTTAGATTTTCAATAACAATTGCTGAAGCTCCACCATCTCCATTGCAGATTGTAGCTACTCCATATTTGCCGTCTTCTTGTGTCAAAACAGAAATTAATGTTGTAATGATTCTTGCTCCTGAAGCACCAATCGGATGGCCAATAGCGATGCCTCCTCCATAAACATTAATTTTTTCAGGATTTAATCCTAATATTTTTTGTTTCGCAAGTATCACGGCAGCATAGGCTTCATTGATTTCAAAATAATCGATTTTTTCCAAGGCTAGACCTACTTTGTGCAATACTTTAGGAATAGCTATAGCAGGAGTAGGGGTAAACCATTCTGAAATTTTTGCGGTATCAGCATAACCGAGTATCTTTGCGATCGGGACTAAATTATGCAATTCTAAAGCTTCTTTGGATACTAAAATTAAGGCAGCAGCACCATCATTTAAATTACTTGTATTAGGAGTCCCAACGGTATCACTTTCTTTAAAAATAGGTTGAAGTTTGCCTGATTTTTCAGGAATTATTTTATCAATGTCTTCATCATCAGAAATGGTAACAAATCCTGTCTTTTGTTTAATTTCAATTGGAATAATTTCTTTATTAAATTTACCAGCCTCAGAAGCTATCTTCGCCTTTGCATAAGAGGAGTGTACAAATTTGTCTTGATCCTCTAGACTTAAATCATATTTCCTGACACATAATTCAGCTAGCCGACCCATATCTTGGTCATTGTAAGCATTAATAAGTCCGTCATTCAGCAACTCATTAGTAAGATTAGTATGTTCTGATTTATTTCTCTTCAAAGAGCAAGGTGACACATTACTCATGCTTTCCATGCTACCGGTAATCACAATGTTGTCTATTCCTAATTGAATCTGTTGGATCCCTAACATTACAGCTT
>RCUJ01000260.1_pt1 | contig 30467 bp, 29 predicted proteins | sample 2166321 | NCBI WGS metagenome assembly RCUJ01 (sample SAMN09932808, study PRJNA488358) | compost metagenome | feature: garden; material: soil; isolation source: compost soil in an enriched community after 118 h of incubation | place: Germany: Experimental Botanical Garden Goettingen | collected... | reverse complement strand
CAAAGAAACTGGATTGGAAAATCGGTTGGAGCAATGGTTTCTTTTAAAGTCGAAAGTCAAAAGTCAAAAGTCGAAAGTGAGCAAAAATATATAGATGTGTTTACTACAAGACCTGATACGATTTTCGGAGTTACGTTTATGACTTTGGCGCCAGAACATGAATTGGTTGCACAAATTACAACTCCAGAGCAAAAAGCAGAAGTAGAAGCTTATATAGAAAAAACAGCCAAGCGTTCCGAAAGAGAACGTATGGCGGATGTAAAAACCATTTCGGGTGTGTTTACGGGAGCTTTTGCTGAGCATCCGTTTACCAAAGAGCCGATTCCGGTTTGGATTGGGGATTATGTTTTGGCTGGATACGGAACAGGTGCTGTAATGGCGGTTCCTTGTGGTGACGAAAGAGATTATGCTTTTGCGAATTTCTTTAAAGGTCAAAACGGAATGCAGGAAATCAAAAATATTTTTGATAAAGATATTTCTGAAAGTGCTTTTGGTGCTAAAGAAGGTTTTCAATTGGTAGATTCTGATTTTTTAAATGGATTAGGATACAAAGAAGGAACTAAAAAAATAATTGAAGAACTAGAAAAAATAGGTCAAGGAAAAGGGAAAATCAATTACCGTTTGCGTGATGCGGTTTTCTCCCGTCAAAGATATTGGGGAGAGCCTTTCCCAGTGTATTATGTGAATGGTTTGCCGCAAATGATTGATGCGCAACATTTGCCTATCATTTTGCCAGAAGTGGAGAAATACTTGCCAACCGAAGACGGTTTGCCTCCATTAGGAAATGCAACGGTTTGGGCCTGGGATAGTAAAAAGTTGTCGGTTGTTAGTTGTGAGTTGATAGATAATGTGACGGTTTTTCCATTAGAATTAAACACAATGCCGGGTTGGGCAGGAAGTTCTTGGTATTGGATGCGTTATATGGATGCACACAATGAGAATGAATTTGCCAGTAAAGAGGCTTTGGCATATTGGGAAAGCGTGGATTTATACATTGGCGGAAGCGAACACGCAACCGGTCACTTATTGTATTCCCGTTTTTGGAACAAATTCTTAAAAGACAAAGGTTTTGCACCTACAGAAGAACCATTCAAGAAATTGATTAATCAGGGGATGATTTTGGGGACTAGTGCTTTTGTTTACAGAGTTGAATATGATGTTGATTTATCTTGGGGAACGGATGCTCCTACTGGTGCAAATGAAACAATTTCTTTAAAAAAAGTTTTAGTTTCTAAAAACATATTTGAAAAAATTGGTTTAAATGAGGTTAAGGAATTAATGATTTCTAAATTAGAAGATGCAATTTTTGAGCCTTTTAAAAGTGTTTTGCAGAATGCTGAAATTGAAGTTCTAACTAAAAGCATTAATGTGTCAAGTGTTACACCAATTCATGCTGATGTTTCAATGGTAAATTCTTCAGATGAATTGGATATTGAAAAATTCAAAGCTTGGAGGGAAGATTACACTAATGCAGAATTCATCACAGAAGACAACGGAAAATATATTGTAGGTCGCGAGGTTGAAAAAATGTCAAAATCCAAATACAATGTAGTAACTCCGGATGATATTTGTAATGAATACGGAGCAGATACTTTGCGTTTGTATGAAATGTTCTTAGGTCCATTGGAACAGGCGAAACCTTGGAACACGGCCGGAATTTCGGGAGTTTTTGGTTTCTTGAAAAAACTATGTCGTTTGTATTTTGACGAAAATGGTTTGATTGTTACCAATGACGAACCAACGAAAGACAACTTAAAATCGTTGCATAAAACTATCAAGAAAGTGGCTGAGGATATTGAGAATTTCTCTTTCAATACATCGGTTTCACAGTTTATGATTTGTGTGAATGAATTGTCCACGCAAAATTGTCATTCTCGTGCCATTCTAGAACCATTGGCGATTGTGATTTCGCCTTATGCACCGCATATCGCTGAAGAATTATGGTCGTTGTTAGGGAATTCCGGTTCCATTGCAACGGTTTCATTTCCGGTATTCGAACCGGCTCATTTAGTAGAAAGCGACAAGGAATATCCGGTTTCTTTCAACGGAAAAATGCGTTTCACAATCAATTTGCCTTTGGATTTAACCAAAGAACAAATCGAGGAAATCGTAATGAAAGACGAAAGAACCATCAAACAATTGGACGGTAAAACACCAAACAAGGTGATTATCGTTCCGGGAAAAATCATCAATTTGGTGGGTTAATATTTCGCTATAGAGATGCGCATTGTAGAGATGCACTGCAGTGCATCTCTACGTGTCAAGATGGACAAAATTTATAAATTCCAAATTCCAATTTTACGATTGGGGTTTGGAATTTTTTTTGTCGTAATTTTCGTATTTTTGTAGTCGATAGAATAAATATAGAAAAATGAAAAAACACGAAATTCACATTTTGAAACAAGCGGCTGGTTTTTCCACCAGTATGAAAGATGAATTATCACGAAAAGTTGAAGTTTTCTTGAATAAGAAGTCTTCTGAAGGTTATGAAGTGATTAATGTTTCTTTTACGTATTACGAAGCAACAGAATTAATAGCCTTTGTAACTATATGCAAATAAGGCGAAATGCCAAAATGACATTATAAATAAATGGTTCAGAATTTGATGGTTCTTTGGAAACAATAAACAAAAACAAACCAAAAATATGGGAATGAGTTATTTGATTCTTGCTGGAGCGATTATGCTGTTTAGCTGGTTAGTTAGTTCAAGACTAAAAAGCAAATTTGAACATTATTCTAAATTGCATTTGCAAAACGGGATGTCGGGTGCCGAAATCGCCGAAAAAATGCTTGCCGATAACGGAATTCGTGATGTGAGAGTAATCTCTACACCGGGACAGTTAACGGATCATTACAATCCTGTAAATAAAACAGTAAACTTGAGTGAAGCGGTTTACAATCAAAGAAATGCTGCTGCGGCTGCTGTGGCTGCACACGAATGTGGTCACGCTGTACAGCATGCTGTTGGTTACGAATGGTTGAATATGCGGTCTAAATTAGTGCCTGTGGTTAATGTGGCGTCACATTACATGCAATGGATTTTACTTGCCGGAATCTTGATGCTGAAAACGTTTCCGCAATTACTATTGATAGGGATCATCATTTTTGCTGCAACGACCTTGTTTTCTCTTGTTACTTTGCCGGTAGAATATGATGCAAGTAATCGAGCTTTGGCTTGGTTAAAAAATAAAAACATGCTTAACAGGGCAGAATACGCCGGTGCGGAAGATTCTTTGAAATGGGCTGCCAGAACTTATGTGGTGGCGGCTTTAGGATCAATTGCAACACTATTGTATTATGTTTCAATTTATTTAGGCGGAAGCAGAAGAGAATAGATTGTTGGGTTTTTAGATATTAGAAAAAAGTCATTTGTTATGCAAATGGCTTTTTTTGTTTAATTTTTAAGTCTAATTATCTAATGGTCGAACTGGCTGTGGCTGGGGTTAAAGCTGAATCTGCCTGTCGATTTGTTGGTCTAAGGATATGAAGGTTTCTGTTCTGGAAACACCTTCAATAGCCTGTATTTTTGTATTAAGTAAATGCATTAAATGTTCATTGTCGCGACAAATAATTTTTATCAGAATGGACCAGTTTCCTGTAGTGTAATGACATTCTAATACTTCGGGGATTTTCTTTAGATCTTTTACGGCTTCGGCATTTCTGGCAGCTTTGTCCAGATAAATCCCAACAAAGGCCATGGTGTTGTATCCTAGGACTTTATGGTTTACCGTGAATTTTGAACCGGAAATCACGCCTGATTGTTCCAGTTTTCGCAATCGCTGGTGAATAGCGGCACCCGAAATGCCTATTTTATTAGCAATTTGAAGAATTGGTTTTCGGGCATCTTCCATTAGGTAGCGCAAAATTTCTTTGTCGATACCGTCTATTTCCACTGCAAGAGAATTGATTTTCATAAATTGCTGTTTTAAACTAAAAATGAAGTATTAGTTGCGAATTAAAATCAAATTTAAGTAAAAATAGAATATTAGAAACTCTAATGCGATTTTTATTTTGAAAGTCTTATTTGTTTTTATTAGGCTCTGTGTCTCTTATCTGAAAACAGCGAATAGGTTGTATAAAAAAACCATCTGTTTTGAGCAGATGGTTTTCAGAATATATTTTAAAAGTAATTTTTTTTCTATACTATTTTCCTTTATTTGCTTCTGCAATATATTTCTCTAATGCCATTGTCATTGAAGGTGTTCCAGGAGTGGGAGCCATAATATCAATACGCAAACCGTGTTCTAAGGCTTCTTTTTGTGTTGTGCTTCCAAAAACTGCTATTCTTGTATTGTTTTGTTCAAAATCAGGAAAGTTTTTGAACAATGATTTTATTCCTGTAGGGCTAAAGAAAGCCAAAACATCATAATAAACATCCGCTAAATCAGATAAGTCACTCATAACGGTTTTGTAAAAAACAGCTGGAGTCCAGTCTACTTTCAATGCGTTTAGCGTTATTGGCGCATCGGCATTTAATTGATCAGAAGCAGGTAATAGGAATTTTTCGTCTTTGTATTTTTTAATTAGAGGCGATAAATCGGCAAAATCTTTCGGGCCTACGTAAATTTTACGTTTTCTGTATACCACATATTTTTGCAGATAAAAAGCAATAGCTTCTGATTGGCAGAAATACTTTAATCCTTCAGGAACTTTAAAGCGCATTTCATCAGCTACTCTAAAAAAATGATCAACAGCATTTTTACTGGTCAAAATAATCGCAGTGTAATGATTTAGATCGATTTTTTGAAGTCTAATTTCTTTTGCACTAACTCCTTCTACGTGAATAAAAGGTCTGAAATCAATTTTCACTTTGTGCTTTTGTTGCAACTCAAAGTAGGGAGAATTTTCCACTTTAGGCTCGGGTTGTGACACCAAAATTGTTTTCACTTTCATATTTAACAGTTTCTAAGCAATCCCTTTTGTAAACCAATAATACATAAAATAATAGGGGGCTATTTCAAGTGCGCAAAGATATAAAATAAAATAAAACAAGTTACTGAATATTATATTTTGATAATTTTTTATTGATATCAAATAGGTTAGAATGTTTAATATCAATACTATAGCGATTATTGAAAACTGAATATTTCTTGAAATTATGTCGTAATTGAATAAAATTATATTGATTGGGAGTATAAATAGCCCAATATAAGTTCTGTATGTGACTTTTTGCAAGTTGAATTGCTCTACAAATTCTTCAATATTGAACGAGGTGGCAATGATTTTTTCTACTAAATATTTTGATAAAATGAAGAAAATTAGAAAGGTAATAATCTGAATGTAAAGTATCCAGTCTGTTTTTGAGGCATAACCAAAAACGCTAAAGGATAGTTGAATGAAAAATGCTAATGATATTAATTGAACAAAGAATAATGAAATAGTAAAACCACTTCGAAGGTGGCTGCTGTCCCGATATACTTTTATGTATTTGTCTGAGAAAATCAGATTCATAAAGTCGCCAAATCTATTTTCGAATACCGATTTGGTAATGGCAATAGTAGCAAATGATAACACAAATAATAGTGTTACCCAGTCTTTGTTTTCTGTAATTCTGGCGTGAAGTATGTTTTCAATCATAGCGGTGCAAAATTACTAATTTTTTGTTTCATTCTTTTTATTATAAATTTATTATGAATCAAATGCTATAAAAAGTTTACTTTTGCGTTGAAATTACTCAAAATATGAACGATTGCATTGTTATAATCCCTACCTATAACGAAATTGAAAACGTCGAAAGCATTATTAGATCAGTGCTTTCACAACACAAACCTTTTCATGTTCTTATTATTGATGATAACTCCCCGGATCATACAGCAGAGAAGGTTGTTTTACTTCAATCAGAATTTGAAGGAAGACTATTTCTGGAAAAAAGAGCAAAGAAAGCAGGTTTAGGAACGGCTTATGTGCATGGTTTTAAATGGGCATTAGAGCGTAAATATAATTTCATTTTCGAAATGGATGCTGATTTTTCACACAATCCAAACGATTTGGAAAAATTATACAATGCTTGTCATTTTGGAGATGCTGATTTAGCTATCGGTTCACGATATGTTACGGGTGTAAATGTTGTTAACTGGCCTTTAAGCAGGGTTTTGATGTCTTACTTTGCATCTGTATATGTTCGAATTATTACCGGAATGAAGATTCATGATGCTACAGCAGGTTTTGTTTGTTATAAAAGACAAGTGCTGGAAAGTATCAATTTAGATAAAATTAAATTTGTGGGTTATGCTTTTCAAATTGAAATGAAGTACAGGACATACTGTAAAAAATTTCAAATTGTTGAGGTTCCCATAATTTTTACAGATAGAACAAAAGGACAATCCAAAATGAGTAATTCTATAATTATAGAAGCTGTTTTTGGGGTAATTGCCCTCCGATTGAAAAAATTAGTCAACACATTATAAGAAAAAGATACGATGAACAGGATTTTAATTAAGAATGCCAAAATAGTAAATGAAGGAAAGATTTTTGAAGGCGATGTATTAATTGAAGATGATTTAATTGTTGAAATTTCAGAGAGCATAAGCGCCAAATCATCCGAGTGTAAGATTGTTGATGCTGAAGGGAATTATTTGATTCCTGGTGCAATCGACGATCAGGTACATTTTAGAGAACCGGGTCTTACGCATAAAGGTACCATAGAAACAGAGTCCAGAGCTGCAGTTGCAGGTGGGATCACTTCATTTATAGAACAACCCAACACCGTTCCAAATGCGGTAACGCAAGAAATTTTAGAAGAAAAATATCAAATCGCCTCGAAGAATTCCTATGCGAATTATTCCTTTATGATGGGAGCGACAAATGATAATTTGGATGAAGTGCTGAAAACTAATCCAAAGAATGTAGCGGGGATAAAAATATTTTTAGGTTCTTCAACCGGAAATATGTTGGTTGATAATGAAGCTACCCTCGAAAGAATATTCTCCAGTACGCCAATGCTTATTGCGGTGCATTGTGAAGACGAAGCTACCATCAAGAATAATTTACAAAAATACAAAGAAGAGTATGGTGAAGATGTTCCAGTAACGGTGCACCATCTTATCCGAAGTGAGGAAGCTTGCTATATTTCTTCATCAAAAGCGATTGCTCTAGCCAAAAAAACAGGCGCGCGTTTGCATATATTTCACCTTTCAACTGCGAAAGAAATGGATTTATTCACAAACAAAATTCCATTGGAAGAGAAGAAAATTACAGCCGAAGTTTGTATTCATCATTTGTGGTTTACCAATGAAGATTACGCTACTAAAGGCAATTTTATAAAATGGAACCCAGCTGTAAAAACGGCCAATGACCGTAAAGTGCTTTGGGAAGCATTGCTTGATGACAGAATTGATGTGATTGCTACAGATCATGCGCCACACACTTTAGAAGAAAAGAAACAATCTTATCTTAATGCGCCTTCAGGAGGACCACTTGTGCAGCATGCTGTTGTGGCCATGTTTGAAGCGCATCATCAGGGTAAAATCAGCATTGAGAAAATAGTGGAAAAAATGTGTCATAATCCTGCCAAAATTTTCAAAATAGAAAAGCGTGGTTTTATTAAAGTGGGTTATTATGCTGATTTGGCTATCGTAAATCCGGGATTACCATGGAGCGTGAAGAAAGAGAATATCTTATCTAAATGTGGATGGTCTCCGTTTGAAGGATATACATTTAAATCCAGAATCACTCATACATTTGTAAATGGACAATTGGTTTACAGTGCTTTTAAAGTGAAAGATATCCGCGCTGGAAAACGTTTGTTGTTTGAAAGATAAGAACGAAACATGAAAAAAATAATAACACTTTTGGTGGTTTTGATTTTTGTCAGTTGTAAAGAGGAAACCGTTAAGGAACCTAAACGACTTATAGAGAAAAAGGTGATGTTGGACGTTATGTACGATTTGTCGCTTTTGGAAGCCATAAAATATAAAAATCCGACTGTTTTAGATTCTAATAAAATCAATCCAAGGCAATATATATTTAAAAAATATAAAATTGACAGTTTGCAATTTGCGCAAAGTAATGTCTATTATGCTGCGGATTATGAGGAGTATAAAATCATGTTTGAGGAAATAACCAAACGATTAGAAAAAAATAAAAAAGCGGTGGATGCCAAGATTAAGGCTGAAAAAAAGAAAAAAAATCCAGCTAAAAAAGGGGTGTCTGCACCAGCAAAAACAGCTGACTCTTTAGAGATAAACCAAAGAAGAAGACTGTAATTATAAAAGGGAAATTTCCTGAATGTATGCTTTAATGTCTGTAAAGTCAGTTTTTAAAGCTGTTTTTATTTTTTCATTTGAATACAGGTTTTTCGAAAAAGAAGCTTTAGCTGTCGCTCGGGTCAATTTTCTTTTTTGCATGAAAACAGTCGATAAAATCCAATCAATTCTCCAGCAAACTTCCATAAAAAATGGATTGGCATGGAATGATGGTTTTTTTGTTTTTAAACTGCCTGCAATTGTATCTATAATCTCCCTGAAAATAATATTGTCTGCAATTAGTGTAAAACGCTCATTGGCTATATCGCTTTTCATTAGTTGAAATGCTATTCGGACTACATCGGTCACGGCAACAAAACCGGTTGTTCCCAGAGTGTAAAATCGCAGTCCATTGGCTACTTCTGCAAAAATTTTTCCGCTTCCCTGTTCTCTGAACCCTGGACCAATGATGACTCCCGGATTTACAATTATGGAGTTTAATCCTTCTTGTTGCCCACGCCAAATTTCCATTTCGGCTCCATATTTTGAAATAGCATAGTCGCTATGCGGTTTTTCTGGATTCCATTCGGTCGCTTCTGTAATGATTTTTTCATGCGGGGCTATATCGCCAAGGGCAGCAATAGAACTCACAAAGCAGAGTTTTTTTATGTTTTTGGCGATGCAAAAATTCACAATATTTGCCGTTCCTTCAATATTAATTTTACGAATCAATTCTTCGTCTTTGGGGTCAAAAGAAATTAGTGCGGCACAATGGTAAACGTAATCAATACCCTCAAAGGCAATTTCTAATGAAGGGGTATCCGTTATGTCAGCCTGAATCCACTGGATATTCTCGAATAAGGGTTCCTTTTTATAAAGAGAAAAAAGCGATTTGGTTTTTTTAACCGATGATGAATTTCTATAAATAGCACGTACGGTTTCTCCATTTTCAATTAAATGAAGCAATATATGTGCGCCTACTAAACCTGTTCCTCCTGTTACTAAAACCATAAGCCGTAAAATTACGAATTATGAATTATGAATTGCGAATTATTTTATCAATTAACCGAATAAACAATTAACCGAATCAACATTAAATTTTATCTTTGCGCACACGAAGCCTAAAAGGCTGAACTGACGAAAGTAAATTGAATAAAAAAGATGAAGAATTTTATTGAAGAAGTGACTTGGAGAGGAATGCTCCACGATGTTATGCCAGGCACAGAAGAACATTTGATGGAGCAAATGCGTGTGGCATATGTGGGGATTGACCCAACTGCCGATTCATTGCATATAGGACATTTGGTTGGAGTGATGCTGTTGAAGCATTTTCAATTGTCTGGTCACAAACCATTAGCATTAGTGGGAGGCGCAACAGGAATGATTGGTGATCCATCAGGAAAATCGAATGAGAGAAACTTACTGGACGAAGCAACTTTACGCCACAATCAAGAAGCTATTAAAGGACAATTGTCCCGTTTTTTAGATTTTACATCGGATGCAGCTAATGCCGCTGAGTTAGTGAATAATTATGACTGGATGAAGAATTTTTCATTTCTTGATTTCATTCGTGATGTTGGTAAGCACATTACCGTAAATTATATGATGGCAAAAGATTCTGTAAAGAAACGTTTGTCTTCTGAAGCTGCCGAAGGAATGTCATTCACTGAGTTTACGTATCAATTGGTTCAAGGATATGACTTTTTGCATTTGTATAGAGATAAAAAATGTACACTTCAAATGGGCGGAAGCGACCAATGGGGGAATATTACTACGGGAACAGAGTTAGTACGTAGAATAGCAAGTGGAAAAGCATACGCATTGACTTGTCCGTTAATTACAAAAGCTGATGGAACCAAATTTGGTAAATCTGAAGGAGGGAATATCTGGTTGGATGCTGCAAGAACATCACCTTATAAATTTTACCAATATTGGTTGAATACTTCTGATATAGATGCCGAAAAATACATTAAGATTTTTACTTTCTTATCCAAAGAAGAGATTCAGGATTTAACTGAAAAACATAGAGAAGCGCCACATTTGCGTTTATTGCAAAAACGTTTGGCTGAAGAAATTACCATAATGGTACATTCTAAGGAAGATTTAGAAAATGCGATCAAAGCTTCAAATATTCTTTTTGGAAATGCAACGGCTGATGATTTGAAACAATTGGATGAAGCAACTTTTTTAGAAGTTTTTGATGGTGTTCCTCAAGCAGAAATTGCGAAAAACGATATTGAAAACGGAATTGATATTGTTGCTGTTTTGAATGAAAAAACAGGGTTCTTTAAATCGAATGGAGAAGCCAGAAGAGCTTTGACAGCCAATTCTATTTCGGTAAATAGAGAAAAAGTGAAAGAAGATTTTGTGCTTTCTGCCAAAGATTTAATTAATGAGCAGTTTGTTTTATTACAAAGTGGGAAGAAAAATTATTTTGTTATTCGCGTAAAATAATTTCGAAATCATAATAATGGGTGTTTTTTAACTTAAGGAAAAACACAAAATTATAAAAAGGGAAAACCTAATTAGTGTGAGCTAATTAGGTTTTTTTTCTTCCGTTAATAGTGTCGTATAATTCTAATGCATTACCGTCAGTCAACATGGATACATAATGACAGATATGAAGCAATCGTTCGTATACATTGTCTTTTTCTAAATCATGTTTTTCAGGTAGCATTTTTAAAATCAACTGGTCGTAATTCGATGCTTTTCCATTGAATTTATTGTTGAATGCCATGATGAATTTATCCAGTAGGGTTTGGATAATTTGATATCCTACAATCTCTTTTTCGATGACTTCCCGGCTCTGATAAATATTTTTGACACTAATCTTTATAATATCATCCATTTGGGCTTTGAACTTACTTTTATCTGTCAAAGCATATGGGAAATTGCCTTTCAGGATATCGGCTTCATTGTCTATAAATACTTTTACTGCATCGTTGATTAAACTGCCAATTGCCAATGCCCTCAAGTAACTGATTCGGTCCTCTTTGGTGGTCAGTGTTTTGTATTTAGCAGTGTCAATGGAGTCTTTTACTAGTTTTATAAGATATTCAAGAGCAAATTCTTCTTGTACCAAACCCAAATTTATTCCGTCTTCAAAATCTATTATCGTGTAACAAATATCATCGGCGGCTTCAACTAAGTATGCTAAAGGGTGTCTTTCGAAACCAATATCATCTCCTGATTTATTAGGAATCATTCCCATATCAGCAGCAACATCCTGAAAAAAGTCTTTGTCGGTTTGGAAAAAACCATACTTTTTATCGGCGATGTTTTTTGTTGGTTTTTTAGGTAAGCTTTCTTTTGGGTATTTCATAAAAGCGCCCAAAGTTGCATACGAAATACGCAGTCCGCCTTCAATTCCTGGTCGACTTGCCGTGAGGACTGAAAAACCGTTTGCGTTACCTTCAAAATCGATTAAATCCTGCCATTGTTTTGGGGTTAATTGATCCTTGAATTGTTGCCCGTTTCCAATCGAGAAGTATTCACCAATGGCTTTTTCACCCGAATGCCCAAAAGGAGGATTTCCAATATCATGGGCCAGGGAAGCGGCTGCTACAATAGCTCCAAAATCATTCATGTGATAACCATGAACTTCTTTCAGATGCGGGTATTTTTCGATTATTTTTTTTCCAACCAATCGGCCTAAGGAACGACCAACAACCGACACTTCCAAACTATGGGTTAATCGGGTGTGGACAAAATCGGTTTTAGAAAGTGGAATGACCTGGGTTTTATCCTGCAAACTTCTAAAGGCGGAGGAGAAGATGATTCGGTCATAATCGACTTCAAAACCTAAGCGGGTATCGTCTTGTTCTACACGTAATCTTTTGCCTTTGTCTCCTTGTCTTTTTAATGATAAAAGTTGTTCCCAGTTCATACTTGGATTTTATATTTAGTTGTTTTGTTTGATTTCTGATTTACAAATGTACAAAGAGAATGGGGATTTGATGTAAAAATAAAACAGCTATCAAAAATGATAGCTGCTATTATTTTGAAAATCTTTCAAATCGTCTAAATGCTTAAACCAATCCTTTTTTTTCAATAAATGGATGTTTTTTCACCACATAAGTTCCCGATATTTTGTCGTGCCAGCCTCTTGGGACAGTGCCTAAAAAAGTAAAGGCATCAATTGGGATGAGTCTGCAAAAGCTGCGTATGAAAATAGTTTTACTGTCAGGTTTTGTGCCTTCTTTTGTGACAACTATTGTTTTTGTGAAGTATTTTGCAATGGAACGGGAGAAATAGGCTTCTGTCATGATGTAATAAAAGAGACCAATTATGATACCGAATAAAATTTGTTCTATTACATTCATTCTCTTAATGTTTTCCGATAGTTCATAGTTGCCGATTATATCCGAAATTATGACAATGATTGTTCCAATGGTAATTAGGATGATGTATTGTATGATTAAATCGATGATGAAATTTAAGAAACGTTGGCTGTGAGAGGCCAGTAAATCATCGGTAACTACGAAGTTTTTATTTTCCATTTTTTTATTGTTTTAGGTTTTATAACTAAACAATTGGATGCAATGATAACGTACTCAAATGTAGTAAATTAATTCTTAAATTAGAGATTTTAAGCTTGTTTATTATGGGGTTTTGGATATAAAAAAATTCGAAAAACGTCAGGGTTTTAGTTTTGCAGAGTAGTGTAAAAACAAAAAACCCGATGACTACAGCATAGTATCGGGTTTGTTTATTATTAGAAAACTTTTTGACTAGAAAGGCAAATCATCCGGTTCGTCTTCGTTAAGGTTGGTTGCAGGAGCAAATGCCTCAGCAGCTGGCATAGGAGGAGTTTGTCCGGCAGCAGGAGCTTCTGTTTGAAGTTTCCCGATTCTCCATCCTTGGATAGTATTGAAATATACGGTTTCTCCTTGTGGATTTGTCCATTCTCTACCTCTCAAATTGATGTCAATTTTTACGGCTTCTCCAACTTTAAAATTGTCCAACAAGTCACATTTGTCTTGAACAAATTGAACCAAAATATGTTGTGGGTATTGCTCATCTGTTGTAACAACAACATCTCTTTTTTTGAACCCTGCAGCACCAACGGCTTTAGTTTGGTCAATCATTTTTATTTTCCCTGTAACTTCCATCTTTGTTGTTTTTAATTGTTATTATGATTTTATTTTTTTTGTGCCAAAAGTACTTTCCATGCAGACAGCACATCGTCATTGTCTAGGTATTTTCGTGCTTCCAAATGTACTTTTTCCTGATCATCTGAGCTTAAAACTCCTTTTACGGCAAAATTTTGTTGTACAAATATACTAACTTCTTCTGTTGTAGGCAAGGCTTCAATGTTTCCTAACATTCCTAAATAGTTTCCGTTGAAAATCGGGCTTTCTTTGATGAAATCTGGAATAGCATCCACTCCGATTCCTAAGGTGACAAGTGGTTTTGGGACTTCAAAAAGCCCTTGATTGGATCTGGAATACCAATTTTGACCCAATCTGGAAACCAAATCGATTTTATGTTGGTCGATGGCTCCGTTTTCGTCTAAAACAGATTCGTCGATATGAATTCTTACCACTTCGCAAATGACTAAATTACCGGCGCCCCCTTCGGTCCCCAAAGCAATAATCTCGTTTACTTTACATTCAAATTGTACCGGTGATTCTTTTACTCTGTACGGTTTTACCGCCTCAGAAGGAATTGGCGTCAAGCCTGATTTCAGGAACTCATTTACGCCTTCAGCATATTCTGTACTCGCCAGGGAAGTTTGTTGCACAATGTCGTAATTAACCACATTAATGACTACTTCTCGTGTAGCTTCGGCATTGATTAAAGTATGTTTTATCGAATTGTCGCGCACTCTTCTGGCTGGTGAAAAAATCAGAATCGGTGGATTGGCGCTAAACACGTTGAAAAAACTGAAAGGCGATAAATTTGGAATCCCATCAATACCAATAGTACTGGCAAAAGCGATAGGTCTTGGTCCTACCGAACTTTGTAAATAGCCTTGCAATTTTGCAGTTTCAATATTTTTAGGGTCAATACTAATCATACTTTTTTCTTTTCTTCCTAAAATGAGTTTCGGAACACACAAAAGTAAGCAAATGAATTAAGTTTGAAAAAACGGCAGCTGTTTTTTAAAATAAAAATTTGAGATCATTTTTCAACAAAAATATCTTTGCGATTATTTCGTTATATTTATAATCAAAAATTAATTTATGCCTTTTTCAAATCGAAGAAATACAACACGTTGGATTATTATTTTTGCTTCTTTTCTAATAATTTCATTAATTCTTTGGAATACATATACTTTTTTTCAAATTTTCAAAAATGAAGAACGTTTGAAAATGAATCTTTGGGCCAATGCACATAAGACGCTGATCAATGCCGGTGAAAACACCGATTTAGAACTTCCGCTTCAGATTTTCAGTAACAATACTTCAATCCCAATAATTCTTACCGAGAATGACTCTATTATAAATACGAGGAATATTGAGCAGGAAATAGTTAAAGATAAAAAAATGTCGAGCTCTTTTTTGTCTGGGCTGAAAGCGCAAAATGAACCTATTGTAATTGAATATGCCCCGGGAAAATTTCAAAAACTATATTATGGGAATTCGGCATTGTTAAACAAGCTTAAGTACTATCCGATCGCTTTATTACTGATTATCGTATTGTTTGGCGGATTGGTGTATAATTTTTACAGAAGTACTAAAATGGCAACCCAAAATAAGCTTTGGGCAGGGATGGCAAAAGAAACAGCCCATCAAATTGGTACCCCGCTTTCTTCATTGATAGGCTGGGTAGAACTCTTGAAAGCCGAGAATATTGATGAATCCATAACTTTAGAAATTGAAAAAGACATTGAACGCCTACAAACGATAACGGATCGTTTTTCTAAAATAGGTTCAGAACCCAAACTCGAAAATAAAGATATCGTTGAAGAAACTTTAAAAACCTATGATTATCTGAAATCCCGATTTTCAAAACAAGTCGAATTTACTTTTGAGGCACCAAAAGGACCAATCATGGTGTGTCTTAACCCTACTTTGCATAGTTGGACAATAGAAAATTTGGTCAAAAACGCCATTGATGCAATGAAAGGGAGGGGGAAAGTTGCTTTAGAAATTGTACAGGAAGGTCATCATGTGACGATTAATGTTTCGGATAACGGAAGCGGAATTCAAAAGAATCAATTCAAAACAATCTTTGAACCTGGTTTTACCACCAAAAAAAGAGGTTGGGGATTAGGACTTTCTTTAACCAAAAGAATTGTTGAAGAATATCATAAAGGATCAATAAAAGTATTGAACTCCGAGATAGGGAAAGGGACAACGATGCAGGTGAGTTTGAAAAAAAGCGAATTGGTTTAGCGGAAAAAAAATGAATTTAACGGATTGATAGTGCTATCGGATCCGTTAAATTCAAGCTGTTTTTATAAATTACTTTGAATGCTTTTTGCTAAAGCTTCAAATTCCTCTTTGGTCATGGAGACCTTATTTTGAAAACGAATTTCATCCATTTCATTCAATGGAATCAAATGAACATGGGCATGGGGAACTTCTAATCCGATAACGGCCATTCCTATTCTTTTGCAGGGAACTGTTTTTTCTAAGGCGATGGCAATTTTTTTAGAGAACTTCATCAGACCTAAATACAAATCGTCTTCTATGTCAAAAATTTTATTGATTTCTTGTTTTGGAATACAAAGTGTATGTCCTTTTGCGTTTGGATTTACATCTAAAAACGCAAAGAAGTTTTCGTCTTCTGCAATTTTGTAACAAGGAATCTCTCCGTTTATGATTTTTGTGAAAATAGAACTCATTTTATCAATTTTTAGAGGGTTAGATTTTTAGATCTTCAGAGTGTATTTTGTTGATTTAGAACAAAAAAATTAATCCCTGGAAATTTCTAAAATTTCAAATTTCAAAACACCATTTGGTACTGTGATTTCGGCTACTTCACCCACTGATTTTCCTAGTAATCCTTTTCCGATTGGAGAGGTAACAGAGATTTTTCCTGTTTTTAAGTCTGCTTCGCTTTCAGCTACCAATGTGTATTTCATTTCCATTCCATTGGTTTGATTCTTGATTTTTACATGAGATAAAACCAATACTTTAGAAACATCTAAATTGCTTTCGTCAATTAATCTGGCGTTAGCATGTACCTCTTCCAGTTTGGCAATTCTCATTTCCAGCATTCCTTGTGCTTCTTTTGCAGCATCGTATTCAGCGTTTTCAGATAAATCGCCTTTGTCTCTGGCATCAGCAATATCTTGCGATGCTTTAGGACGCATCACGCTTTTTAAATAATCTAATTCTTCTCGTAATTTTTTTAAACCTTCTGCGGTGTAATAAGATACTTTACTCATAACTTCATCGTTTATATAAATAGAAAAAATCCCATCAGGACGGGATTTCTTTCCACAAAGATACTATTATTTTTTTTAGTCTATAAATATATGTTAATCATAGACATTTCAAATGTAAATAAATTAAATTTGTTTCACTAATTCTTTCACTCTTTTTAAATAATGAAAAAATTCCTCTTTCTGTTTCTTGTTTCTTCGTTGTTTTTTTCGTGTAGCAACAATGACTTTGACAATGCAAATCCTTATATTCCAAATTATACGGTGAGCTTAGATATCAATATGAATTTACCGTCGTATTCCAGTTTGTTATATGTCAGTAATGCGATTTATTATCCGGGTCAGGGCGCAAAGGGAATCATAATTTTTAATACGGGTAGTGGCTATAACGCTTTTGATGCAGCTTGTCCTAATCAAGCTTTGAGTACTTGCTCTACGATGACAATAAACGGCATTAATGCTATATGTGCTTGCGATAATGCTTCCTATAACTTGTTTACCGGTCTGAGTTCCGGGAAAGAATATCCGATGAAGCAGTATCGTGTGGAGGTTAACGGAAATGTGCTTCGGGTTTATAATTAAAAAAAATGCTGATGAGTTCAAACTCATCAGCATTTTTTTTAATAGAAAGGAATCTAAAACTTCAATGTCAGGCCCGCCAAGAAGTTGATTCCGGCTTGCGGATAATAATAAGGGTAAACATCCCACATGTATCCGTTAGAAACATATTCTTTGTCAAAAATATTGTTGACTAATCCAGTGACAATAATGGATTTAAAAACTGATTTTGGTTTGAATTCATAAGCCACATTCAAATCATTTACGAAATAATCAGCTAGTTTAGCATCTGGTAATTCGATATTATTCATGTATTGTTCCCCAACATATTTTTGTAAAAGTGAAATTTGAAGTTCTACTGTTGGTTTATAAACAATAATATTTCCTGCAATAATTGATGGAGAGTAGGCAATATCAGTTGTTCCGTAATTTTCGCCTTCTACATCCAAATCAATATTTTTATTACTGCTTAAAGTAAAATTAGGTCTTATGATAAACTTTTCAGTAAATGTAATAGTGGCATCCACTTCCAGTCCTAAGCGGTAACTTTTTTCACTGTTAGAACGGATTGGATTTCCTACGTCGTCCAATTTACCGGTTAGAATCAATTGATCTTTATAGGCCATATAATACACATTCGAATTGAATTGTATTTTATCTGATGTAGATCTCCAGCCCAATTCAAAATCATTTAATTTTTCAGGCTTTGCATTTCCGCTTTCATAATCGGTTCTGTTAGGTTCACGATTAGCTCTGGCATAAGAAAAATATAAAGTGTTTTTGTCATTGATCGTATAGTTCAAACCTGTTTTTGGATTGAAAAAATTGAAAGTATCATTAACAAGACCGGTTTCATAGCTATCCGCTTTGTAATGAACATTTCTAAGCTGTAAGTCTCCAAATAAACTGATTTTTTCGCTAATTTGATAATTGGCTTTTGCGAAAATATTTCCATCCGTTTTGGTTGCGTAATCATCATAATAATGGTCGCCCAGTTCTGTGTGAGAAGCATATCTTGCCCAAATAACTTTTCCGAAATGAGCACCTTCGTATTTATTATAACCTCCTCCAAAAATGACATCCAGTTTGTCGGCTGTATAATTGGCAGAGAATGTGGTTCCGTAGAAATCATTATCTAACCATTTTTGACGAATTAAATCGGTTGTATTTATGGTTGTTCCATCTATAACTATCGGTGTTAAACCGTAATCTGTAAAATCAGCATCTTCTTTGTAGTTCTCATAATACCCTTTTCCTTTGGTATAATGAAAAGCCAGATTCGTACTCCAGTTGCTTGATATTTTTTCGTTCCAATGCAATTGAGAATGATCTTGTTGGTAATTATCAGTTTCATTATCGTAGAAACGGGTTTGGCCCATTTCATCTGTAAAAATACCGGCTGAATTAAAAGTTCTGTCGGTTTTTAATGTTTCGGCATCGATTCCATTCCAAGACTGATAGGTTTTTTCATTTCCTCCAAAAACCAACGCTTTGATCAGTGTTGTTTTTCCAACATAAGTACCCTGAAGAAAATAGGATTTTAAGTCAGCACTGGCTCTGTCAATGTAGCCGTCTGTTTTTACGGCAGATAATCGTCCTGCAATTTCAAAATGGTCATTCATTAAACCAGTACTGAATTTTACGGTGTGTTTATGCGTATTGAAACTTCCGAAAGAATTTGAAATTTCTCCTGTTCCTTTTTCAGAATAAGCATCGGTCAACATGTTTAAACTGGCTCCAAAAGCACCAGCTCCGTTTGTGGAAGTTCCAACTCCGCGCTGCAATTGTAAACTTTCAACCGAAGAGGCGAAATCGGGCATGTTCACCCAAAAAGTGCCATGACTTTCGGAATCATTATAAGGAATTCCGTTAATCGTAACGTTAACTCTGGTTGCATCACTGCCTCGAACACGAATTCCGGTGTAACCTACTCCGTTTCCTGCATCAGAAGTGGTAACAACAGATGGCATGTAATTCATTAAAATGGGAATGTCTTGTCCTAGATTTCGGTATTTAAGTTCCTTTTTGTCCAAATTACTGAAACTAACCGGTGTTTTTGAAGTGACACGAACTGCTGAAACGAGAACTTCGTCGAGTTGGTTTACTTTGGTGGTGTCTTTTTGTTTCTCCTGCGCAAAAGAAAAAAGAGAAAAGAAAATAGAAAATAGAAAAATCAAAAAAGGCTTGTGGTTTTCTGACTTTGAACCTTTGTAACTTAGTACCTCAGTACCTTTAAAAGTAGTATTCATCCGTAAAAAAGATTACGAATAAAAGGGGGAATTATTCTTTTGTTAAATTAATAAATGATTGTTTCCTTTGGCGAAAAAATAGTGTGCACGCTATTTTTTGCCTTTTCCGTAAACAGCATTACCTGTTCCCGTTCTTTGGGTATAATCTCAGCTATATTCTGAACTTGTTTCAGAATCTGAAATAAATTCAGATTTAAGCACCCCTTTGAGACGGTGCAAAAGTAGTTTTTTTTGTTTAAAGTGTGAAGTTTTAGAAAGCAAAAACAAAAACAGTCTAATCGAATTTGGGTTTTTGTCGTGATTTTTTAATATCCGAGAGGTTCTTTTTGTCTTTTATTCGTTTCCGGATAACTGATTTGGGAATTTTGGTTGGTTTCCTTTCTTTCGGAACTACCAATGCTTTTTTGATCAGATCCAAAAAACGTTTGGTTACAATTTCCTTATTTTTGAGCTGGCTACGGTCTTCATCGCAATTCAGGATTAAAACCAAATCGGTTGTTAATCTTGTCGCTAAATTTTGTTCCAATAATGATTTTTCTTCGGCTGAAAGAGCTTGTGAGTTTTTCAAATCAAATGTCAAAACAACTTTCGAGGAAACTTTGTTCACATTTTGACCACCGGCACCGCTACTTCGAACGGCTTTGTATTGTAGCTCCGAAATTATTTTATGAGTTTCCATTTGGGCTGAATTTTTTCAGTAGAATTATTGGGGCTGATGCGCCGGTTTTAGTAAATCATTTACAGTTTTAACTGGATTAAAGGTCAGTAAAGGAACCTGAACAAAAACAGTCAGCCATTTTGCCATTGCTCCATTCCATAATCCCGGTAGTTCGTATGCTTTTATTTTTTTATCCAAGATGGTTTTATCTACAATAAAACCACTATTGTGATCAACAAATTGTGTTAAGTCAAATTTCTGGTTTTTGTAATTTTTTATTCCGCAAACTAAATCGACCGGATTAAAATGTGTGGCGGTGTCAAGAATTTTGCGTTGATGTGTGTTCGTTAAATCTACTTGAGAGCTTTCTACAATTTGCAATGAAAGGCTTCCTTTCTCATCTCTTACCCAGAATGGTCCGCCTCCTGGTTCTCCTTCGTTTTTCACCATTCCGCAAACCCGAATAGGTCTGTTTAACGCTTCTTTTAGTTTTGATATTTTATTTTCAAATGAAAAAGCGTGAAAATCATCACTTATCCTGGTGTTCAGTTTTTCTTTTAAAAACAAAATGATTTCATCAATATTTCCCTGTTCTGTTTTATGGGTTTCAATATCCTGTAAATAGGTAAATATCTGCTGTTGTAATTCTATTAGAACTCCAGCAAGACCTTTCTTGTACAAGGCGGTTTTTTCAACGTTGTTTTGAATGACATTGTCAATGTTTTTGATAAAAATAATATCCGCATCCAGGTCGTTCAAATTTTCTATCAAGGCACCATGACCGCCAGGCCTGAAAACCAATTCTCGTTTTTCGTTCCTAAATGGAGTATTATCCGGATTTACAGCAATACTGTCTGTTTTTTTATTTTGAAAGGAATAACTAACATTGATTGTTGTGCCGGATTGCTTTTCAATTGAACCTTTAATGTCATCTAGTATGTTTTCAAATTGGTTTTGATGTGCTTCTGAAATAGTAAAATGCAAATGGGAATGCTTATTAGAACTTGCATAATAGGCAGATTCGAACAAGTGTTCTTCCAAGGCGGTTGCAATGTGGTTTTCATATTTATGAAAAGGAAGTACGGCTTTGGGTTTGTTGGCAAAATCAAAGTAGTCGTTTCCTAAAAGTAATCGGATGAAATAATAGTTTTTATAATCTCTTGGCAATGATTCAAAGTCAGGAAACAATTCTCTTAATTTGGTATCTACAGCTTCAAAAAACGGAAATTTTTCTAAACCTATAATAAAAATAGCCAGTTCACTTTCTTTTTTTCTGTTGATATAGGCGTTTATGCTTTCTTTTTCGATATCAAATTCATTTAAGAAAACGGTTAAAAATTTAAACATTCTTGTTGCCGCGCCCGAAGCCGGAACGAATTTTTTTATTTTATAATTGGTTTTGTTTGAATCGTAAAAAGTGGCTTTCTTCTGAAAATCGATTTCCGATAATTCTAAAATACCTTTAGATAAGGTGGCCGGACTGACTAAAATATTTTTTGAAACTCCATTTTGAAAAAACTTTATTTGTTTTTGAATGTTTTCTAATGGAATTCCGTATTCGTGAATTTGTAAAAAATCAAGAGAAGAAAGTCCCATTTGTAAAGCTATTGTCAAATCTTCAATGATGGCAATTGCTTTTTTTAATCGTGTTTCTTTATCTCCGGAAATGGTTATAAATGGTTTTCTGTTATCAATTAAGGACTGTTTGAAAACTTCAAAAACGGTTTCCCTTCCGTCAGGACTGTCTCTTAATCCATCGTCCTCCCAAGGCACATCTATGTCTGTCAGGAAAAACAAATCGTATTGGTGGGCACGAGCCGCTTTGTCTAATAGTGAATCACAGAAATTATAATATAGCTCAGAAAAAACCTTGGTTACCAAAAGATTAGTATCGCAAAAAAGGTATTTATTGGCAATCTGTGCACTTTCGTTTTCTAGTTTTGTCTGTCCGTACGCTATAGGGAGCATGTCGTTTATGTCACAAATGCCACGGCCACTATCTAATTTTTCTTGTAGATAATCGCGTGCAAACTCGGGAACCCAAACCGTTTTGTAATATTTGGACAGTTGGGTTGCTAATGTGGTTTTTCCAGTAGATTCTGGGCCAAATATGGCAATTTTTATGATTGGTGTGGCTCCAAGTTTTGAGAGCTGTTTAAGATTTTCTTCCATTCTAAATAGCCAAAAACGGCGATAATTGTAAATATTAGATACTGAAAACTAGTAAAGGTATAGCCTTTCGCAAAATATAATGGAATGGAAATTATATCTCCAATAATCCAAAAAATCCAATTCTCAATTTTTCTTTTAGCCATGAGCCACATGCCTACGAAAAAGATTCCTGTTATGAATGTGTCGACATAAGCAGACCAAGTGGTGAATTTATCGAAATAATGATAAACTAAAACCACAGATGTGATTGTAAATATAAAAATAAATATGGCAATTTTTTTCTCTTTGTACGAACTTACTGAAATGGGAAATTCGATGGTGTCTCCTTTTTTTCTGGTCCAATGATACCATCCGTAAATGCTCATCACAAAATAGTATCCATTGATTATCATGTCGCCCAATAGTCCCCATTTCCAAAGTAAATATACATAAATCGATGTGTTTACAATTCCGGTTGGGAATACCAAAATGTTATCTTTTTTGGCGAACCAGACACTAAGTAAACCAAAAAGAACCGCCGTGATTTCTAAAAAAATATCGAAAGGAGGGTAGTCATTATATTGTGAAAATAAGTATTCTATCATTTTTTGAAGTACAGTTTTGTATAAGGAAACTTAAACATTAAAGAAATTATTGTTGTTTTCAAAAGCTGTTCCGATTATTACTAAATCAGCTCCGGAATCGTATGCGTTTTGAATCCCTTGTAAATCTATGATTCCCCCGCCAATTAGTAGAGGTATTTCTAGGTTTTTGGAAACTTTTTTTATCATTTGGAGTGGTACAGCTTGTTTTGCGCCGCTCCCTGCTTCCAGATAAATTAATTTGTTGCCTAACATTTCGCCGGCCTGTGCTGTTGCCAAAACTAAATCCGAATCATTTCGATCTAAAGGCTTGGTTTTACTTATCCTTTCAACGGCTGTTTCGGTGCCACTTTCTATGAGGATATATCCGGTCGAAATGATTTCGAGTTGGGTTTGTTTTAAAACAGGAGCCGCTTTTACCTGATGTTCGATTAAATAATCAGGGTTTCTTCCTGAAATTAATGACAGAAATAAAATGGCATCAGCTTCATTTGATATTTGAGAAGGATTTCCAGGAAACAAAACAATTGGTAAAAAGCATTTTTGTTTGATCGAAATAATTAATTCGTCAATTATGTTGTTTTCTACATGGCTTCCGCCAATGAAGATGTGTGTTGCGGGTGATTGGTTGATTTTTGAAATTAAATCAGCTATATTTTCCAGAACTATTTTGTCCGGATCTAATAATATTGCCAGTAATTTTTTATTTTCCGATTTTGCTTGGAGTAATTGGCTGTATATTTTTTGCTTCATAGTGAGCGTAAAAATAAAAGTTTTTTTGACGGTTAAGAACTATTTTCAATCAATTCTGTGATTAATTCTACGATTTGGTTTAGGTTTCTGTAATTTTAGAGTATGAAAAAAACAATTGAAAATCGGGACGATGTAAATCTTCTTGTTCGCTCTTTCTATGCGAAAGTGCGAGCAGACAAGGAAATTGGTTTCTTTTTTAATGAAACTATTCAAGATTGGGAAGGACATTTGGAAAAGCTAACGGACTTTTGGGAGACTAATTTATTTGGTGGAAAAAAATACAAAGGCAACCCTATTGCAGTTCATAATGAAGTTGATGAGCGTTTTGGTCATCGGATTTCGCCTAATGAGTTTGGAATTTGGTTGAACTTGTGGTTTGAAACTTTAGATGAGCTTTTTGAGGGTGAAAATGTGGCTATTCTAAAGAGAAGAGCCCGAAAAATGGGGACTTTTCTGTATATGAATATTTTTGAAAATAGGAGAAAAGAGTAATTCCTAATTTTAGGGAACTGCTATTTATAACTACTTTTCAAACGCGTAAACCAAAGTAAAATGTTCGCTATCGCTTGAATCTATTTCTTCAAAATAAATTTTGAAATCCTTAATCAAACCATCAAAGTGAAGTTCGGCATTGGTTTGGGTGTCATTTATTTCAAAAGTACCGATTTTGATATGGTCTTTGAAACTGATTCCTTTTTCGTTTCTGATTTTAAAAATAGCTTCTTTAGCTCCCCATTTTACTGTCAGTTTTTTGATGTAATCTTGAGAACCTGTGTTCCTTAAACGAGCTAATTCTGCTTCGTTTACAAATTTATCAGCGATTCGAGTGATTTTTTCTCTTTGCAATTCGATGTCGATACCAACTGTTTCATCGCTGATTATGATGGCTGAAAATTGATGGGAATGGGTAATCGAAATATGTTTGCCGTCATGCAAATGCGGTTTTCCGAATTCGTCGTAATACAAATCAAAATCGGTATAGCCAACTTCCTGAAACAGTTTGCGAACACTCAAGAAGGCGCGTTGGTGCATTTTGGACTTCATGCCGTCAAGCCGAATCCTATTCGTTTCATTCAATACCACTTGCCCGAATAGTTCCGTAAAACTTTCGGTGATTTTCCAAATGAGTATTTGGGTAGTGGTCCCGACGGTTCGGGAGAAATTTATGGTCTTGTAAAGCGGCATTATGTTGGTTTGTTGGTTTTTTAGCCCCGGTAGTAGCGGCATCCTTTTTTCTCGCTTTTTTGCGAGGAAAAAGATATAGCGAATAACGGGATTAGCTCCTTAAAACTGAAATGAACCGAAATGAAATTCAGTGGAACAGTTCAGTTTGAAAAAATTATTTATCTAATGTTCAAAAGATTAAGGAATTAAACAATTCATAAATCTTTTAGAAAATAGTTAATTTCTAAACTTATTACGTAAATTTGCAAAAAATTTCACCCGAGTCTTTAAAGACGAACGGACAAAGTAATTACAAATATACTATAAATGAGTACTACAACTATGCCTTTTGTGGCTTACAAAGTTAAAGACATTTCTCTAGCGGCTTGGGGAAGAAAAGAAATTGAATTAGCAGAAGCTGAAATGCCAGGTTTAATGGCGCTTCGTGCTGAATACAAAGATGAACAACCACTTGCTGGTGCTCGTATTGCAGGATGTTTACACATGACTATCCAGACTGCGGTTTTGATTGAAACTTTGATTGCTCTAGGTGCTGAAGTGACTTGGAGTTCTTGTAACATTTTCTCAACTCAGGATCAGGCTGCTGCTGCAATTGCTGCTGCAGGAATTCAGGTGTATGCTTGGAAAGGTTTAAATGAAGTTGATTTTGACTGGTGTATTGAGCAAACATTATTCTTTGGTGAAGACAGAAAACCATTGAACATGATTCTTGATGACGGTGGAGATTTAACGAATATGGTTATCGATCGTTACCCAGAATTGGTTGCTGGTATCAAAGGATTGTCAGAAGAAACTACAACAGGTGTTCACAGATTGTACGAAAGAGTAAAAGCGGGAACATTACCAATGCCTGCTATCAACGTAAATGACTCGGTTACTAAATCTAAATTTGATAACAAATACGGTTGTAAAGAATCTGCTGTTGATGCAGTTCGTCGTGCTACTGATATTATGTTGGCTGGAAAAAGAGTAATTGTTTGTGGTTACGGTGATGTTGGGAAAGGTACTGCAGCTTCTTTTAGAGGTGCTGGTTCTATTGTGACGGTTACTGAAATTGATCCAATTTGTGCTTTACAAGCTGCAATGGACGGTTTTGAAGTTAAAAAATTAAACACTGTTGTTGCTAATGCTGATATCATCATTACAACTACAGGAAATAAAGATATCGTTTTGGGAAGCCATTTCGAACAAATGAAAGATAAAACTATTGTTTGTAATATTGGACACTTTGATAACGAAATTGATATGGCTTGGTTAAATACTAACCATGGTGCATCAAAAATCGAAATCAAACCACAAGTGGACAAATATACTATTGCAGGAAAAGATATTATCATTTTGGCGGAGGGTCGTTTGGTAAACTTAGGTTGTGCTACAGGTCACCCAAGTTTTGTAATGAGTAACTCATTTACAAACCAAACTTTGGCTCAAATCGAATTGTGGAAAAACAGTGCGGCATATAACAATGATGTATACATGTTGCCAAAACATTTAGATGAGAAAGTAGCGATGTTACACTTGGCTAAATTAGGTGTTGAATTGGAAACCTTACGTGATGACCAAGCTGCTTATATTGGAGTTGAGGTTCAAGGTCCATTCAAACCGGAATATTACAGATACTAATCTGAAATTAGATTTTTAGATTATTGGATTTTTAGAACCCTTGCAGTCCCGAAGTTTCGGGAGCAGGGGTTTTTTGTTTGTATGTGGGGCGTTTGTTATTATAATGATAATATGGTGTTTTAACTTTTAATTTGTAGCTGTTATACTAATTTTATTTCTTATTTTTAGTGTAGATTTTTATATTGTTATTTTATCAAAAACTTAAATATTTTAGTCAAATGATGAAGCATGATTTTTTTATCGAATTACGAAACAGTTTTTATTTATTGACTCAATATCTAATGAACTTGGTTTTGAAAAAAGCTATTTATTTTTTTATTCTTTCCTTTCTTTTTATAGTTCCTCAAATGAATTTTGCCCAAGAAAAAAAGCCTAAAGTTGTTTTGGTTTTAAGCGGAGGCGGAGCAAAAGGAATTGCGCATATTCCTCTTTTGCAAGCTCTGGATTCGTTGAAGATTGTTCCGGATCTTATTGTTGGGAACAGTATGGGGAGTGTGGTTGGTGGTTTGTATGCTATGGGGTATTCCGGCGACAGTATAGCAAATATTGCGCTAAATGCGGACTGGGATGAGCTTCTCGGTGGGAGTATTTCGTTAACGAATGTCAGTGTTGAAGAGAAAAGTGAATTTGATCGTTATTTGATTGGTTTAAATTTGGCCGAAGGGAAACCAATGGTTAGTTCTTCTTTGCTGAATGATCAAAGACTGAGGGAATTTTTGTCGTCTTTGACTTATCCGGTTTATAATGTAACTAATTTTGATAAACTTTCAATCCCTTATCGGGCGATTGCGACAGATATTGTAAATGGTAAGGAGGTTATTTTGAGTAGTGGTTCATTAAATGTTGCTATGAGGGCCAGTATGTCGATTCCTGGTGTTTTTCAACCGGTTCCTTATGAGAAAACATTGTTGGTTGATGGTGGAGTACTTAATAATTTCCCGACAGACGTAGCTCAAAATATGGGGGCTGATATTATTATAGGAAGTGATGTCGGAGGAGGAATGGCACCAATAGAAAGATTGAACAACATTGGAACCATTCTTTTTCAAACAGGGATGCTTGCCAGTAACATAAAAAACCCTGAGAATCAGAAACGCTGTGATATTCTTTTTGACCATATTCCTAATTTAACATATTCAACCAGCGATTTTAAAAAGGGTAAAGAAATATATGAAGAGGGTAAAATAGCGACCGAGAAAAACATAAATATGTTGGTGGCCTTGGCGGAAAAATTAAAAGGCTCTAATCAAAGAACGCATGAATTACCAGATGTAAAAAATGAGTTTGTTGTTGATACCATTGTTTATAAAGGTGTTAGTGATGCAAACCTAGACCTTGTGAAAGCCAGGGTTGCTATCAAGCTTCATGAAACACATACGACGGATGACTTAATTGATGGGGTTGACAGGGCTATAGGTACTAATTTGTTTAGTCAGATAACCTATAATCCTTTCGTTACTGATGAGGGTAATTTAGGGGTGCAATTTAATGGATTTGAGTATTCAAAAAATCAGGTAAAAGGATCGTTGCATTATGATACCTATAGAGGAGTCGGACTCATTCTTAACTATACAGGCAGGAATATTTTAGGGGCTGCTTCCCGTTTTCTGGTGAGTGTTGATGTCGCTGAGCAACCAAGATTTAGAGTGCAGTACCAGAAAATTTTTGGAAAAGAGAGGTCGTGGTGGTGGAGATCAGAAGTGTATGGTGAACGATTGGTGCAAGAAGTGTTTGTTGATGGAGACCTTGTAGATAACATGCGCTACCGTTCGTTTCAGTTTGATAACCAAATAAACAAAAATCTAAATTCTTTGAAAAGTTATGTAGGTATCGGTCTGAACTATCAGTATACCAATCTGAAGCCTAAAAACAATCCGGAGTTTAATGAGAATGTTTATTTTTTGAATAGTTATTACTTCAACAATATTGAGTTAAATGCGCAATATTTGTACAATAGCATGAATGAAGTGTATTATGCCACAAGCGGAACTTATTTTCAGGCGAATCTAAGTAGGTCTTTACTGCATGAAGTTGACTTTACTTATTCTGATGAATCACTTTCGCCTGTTAAAGGGGATACTAATGGTTTTACCAAATTCGGTTTGAATATAGAAAAAAGACTTCCTATTAAGAAGAAAGTTATTGGTATTATTGATGCTGCGGCCTGTTTTATTTTTGAAGATCAGTTGCATGCTGATGATGTGTCGTTTACGGAATTTGGCTATGCCGCTAAATATTTTTTGGGAGGTAATTTGTTGAATCCGAGTAATAATAGTTCTGTTTTTGCGGGCTTACACGATGATGAGTTAAACTTGAATCAATTTATGAAGCTTAGTCTTAGGGTGCAAACGAATCCTATGGATAAATTGTATCTGACGCCGCATTTTAATATTGCATCCGTGGGATTTAACGATTTTGACGATTATTTGAAAGATGCTTTTTCACCGGATGGGAATTGGCAGGAGAGAACAGAAACCAGTCTTTTGATGTCTGGAGGAGCGACAGTTTCTTATAAAACCTTTTTGGGACCTGTAAATTTTGACGCGTCTTGGGTAAATGATATTGATAAAGTTAGGATATTTTTTAGCGTTGGAATGATGTTTAATCCGTCGAAATAGATTAGTTTTTGTAGTTGTTGAGGTATATACATGAGCTGATTGGGTAAACGTTAATGTTAAAAACACAAAATAGTAAAAACTTCAACTTGGAGGGTTGGTTTATTTTTTCTACTTTTATTTTATACAATTGGTAATGTAATTTTAAAGAATTAATCATAAAAGCAGTTGCATATGGATCGTAAAAACATTCAAAATTCAGGACAGGCCCGGTTATTTGAAAATAAGTATTTAGAGATGCTTACAAAAACGGATCCTTTGATTATCTGGGGAGTGTATATTCCTATTTTGTCCTATGTTTTGTATCATGCTCATGTTACATTTCTTTTGCCTGTCAGTACAATTATTTTGCTGTTTGTCTCAGGAATGTTGTATTGGACTTTGTTTGAGTATTTAGCACACCGTTTTGTGTTTCATTGGATTAGTGATAATTTAAAGGTTAAAAAAATTGCCTATGTTCTGCATGGGAATCATCATGAATTTCCTCGTGACAGACAACGATTGTTTATGCCACTTGTGCCTAGTTTAATCTTGTCTACTTCGCTTTTTGGAATTCACTATTTGTTTTTGTGGAATTATAATTGGGCATTTTTTCCAGGTTTTATTTTTGGGTATTTATTGTATGCTTCTACGCATTATGCAATTCATGCCTTTGAGCCTCCTTTTAATTTTATGAAGCCCTTATGGAGAAATCATCAAATGCATCATTATAGAAATGAACACCTTGGTTTTGGAGTGAGTAATACTTTTTGGGATAAAGTTTTTCAAACTACTTTTGATTTAAAGAAACATAAAGAAGACCCTGACAAAGCAAAAGAACTAAAGTTTTGATGTCAATTGGGGAATATTTGAATAAGGATTGATAATCAATAATATAATATAAACTGTAGCTGTAGAAAGCTGCAGTTTTTTTTATGCTTTAAAATAAAAGAAATAGTCTGGAGGCGATGGGATTAGAAACTGATAATTTTTGTTTCCTGTTAGTTGGAGGATGTGTTTGTAGTTAATAATCGTATAAACCAATTTTTTCGTTTAAGGGCAAACAAAAAACCCGCTTCTTTCGAAACGGGTTTTGTAATAATAGGAATCGTACTGATTATGCTTCGAATGGAAGGATAGAAACGTATGATTTATTATCTCTTTTCTTTTGGAACTTAACAACTCCATCAACTTTTGCATGTAAAGTATGATCTTTACTGATGTAAACGTTTTCACCTGGATTATGTTTAGAACCTCTTTGTCTTACGATGATGTTCCCAGCAATAGCAGCTTGACCACCAAAAATCTTAACACCTAAACGTTTTGATTCTGATTCTCTACCATTCTTAGAACTACCGACACCTTTCTTGTGAGCCATGACGTATTAGTTTTATTTTGTTATTATTCTTGAGTATCTTCTTTTTTAGCTTTTGGAGCTTTTTTTACTTTAGGAGCTGGCGCTTCTTCTGTAGTTGCTTCAACTGCTGCTTTTTTAGGAGCTGCTTTTTTAGCTGTTCCAGATGCAGTAATACCTTCAATTACAATTTGAGTAAGATATTGTCTGTGACCATTTCTC
>RCUJ01000259.1_pt1 | contig 30497 bp, 28 predicted proteins | sample 2166321 | NCBI WGS metagenome assembly RCUJ01 (sample SAMN09932808, study PRJNA488358) | compost metagenome | feature: garden; material: soil; isolation source: compost soil in an enriched community after 118 h of incubation | place: Germany: Experimental Botanical Garden Goettingen | collected... | reverse complement strand
GGCGGAAGCGTAGAGATTCGAACTCTAGGACAGTTGCCCGTCGGCGGTTTTCAAGACCGCTGCCTTAAACCACTCGGCCACGCTTCCACAACGGGCGGCAATACTACCCGATAGAAACAGACTGTCAAACTCTAGTTGCCTGATCGTCACAGCAGCTTTGCTATGCTTCAGGCCATCCATGCAATAGACATGACCCTCAAGGAGAAACGAGCCCATGCGCGAACAACCCTATGCCCTGCAGAACACGCAGGTAGCCGAGCAGGAGACCAGCAAGGTCCTGCGCAACACCTATGCCCTGCTGGCGATGACCCTCGGTTTCAGTGGCTTGGTGGCTTTTGCCGCGCAACAGGCCGGCGTGCCCCATCCGGGCTTCATCATCACCCTTGTCGGTTTCTATGGCCTGTTCTTTCTGACCACCAAGCTTCGCGATTCCGGCTGGGGTCTGCTCAGCACCTTCGCGCTGACCGGTTTCATGGGCTACACCCTCGGCCCGATCCTCAACCGCTACCTAGGCATGAGCAACGGCGCCGACCTGATCGTCAGCGCCTTCACCATGACCGCCATCGTGTTCGGCGGCCTGTCTGCCTACGTGCTGACCACCCGCAAGAACATGAGCTTCCTGTCGGGCTTCATCACCGTCGGTTTCTTCGTTCTGCTCGGTGCCATCCTGGCCGCCTGGCTGTTCGAGATCAGCGGCCTGCAACTGGCGATCAGCGCCGGCTTCGTGCTGTTCTCCTCCGCGGCGATCCTCTATCAGACCAGCGAGATCATCCACGGCGGCGAACGCAACTACATCATGGCGACCATCAGCCTGTACGTGTCGATCTACAACCTGTTCCTCAGCCTGCTGCAGATCTTCGGCATCATGGGCCGCGACGACTGATCCCGGTCCGCGCCGTCCCCGGAGCCCGCCACTTTGGCGGGCTCTTTCGTTTGCGTTTATCATGGGCGGCATTCTGCCCAGGCTTTCCCAGATGAAATTCGCCATCGCCCTGTTCGCTCCGCCCCATGCGCCCTCCAGCCGCCGTGCCCTGCGTTTCGCCGAGGCGGTGCTGGCCGGTGGTCACCAGATCGTGCGCCTGTTCTTCTATCAGGACGCCGTGCATATCGCCTCCTCGCTGCCGGTCAGCGCGCAGGACGAGCTGGACCTGCCGGCTGCTTGGCGCAGTTTCGTGACCGAGCACAACTTGGATGGAGTGGTGTGCATCGCCGCCGCCCTGCGCCGCGGCGTGCTGAACGGCGAGGAAGCCCAGCGCTACGCCCGCGCCAGTCACAATCTGGAGGCGCCCTGGGAGCTGTCCGGCCTCGGCCAGCTGCACGAGGCGGCCCAGGACGCCGACCGTCTGATCTGCTTCGGAGGCGACTGAGATGGCCAAATCCCTGCTGCTGATCTGCCGGCGTTCGCCGTGGAGCGGTCCCGGCGCCCGCGAGGCACTGGACATCGCCCTGGCTGGTGGCGCCTTCGACCTGCCGATCAGCCTGCTGTTTCTCGACGACGGAGTGTTCCAGCTGCAGCCTCGCCAGCAGCCGGCCGCCATCCAGCAGAAGGATCTGACCGCCAACCTGCAAGCCCTGCCGCTGTTCGGCGTCGAGGCGCTGTACGTTGCCCGCACCGACCTCGATCGCCGCGGCCTGAGCGCCGAACACCTGACCCTGCCGGTGACGCCGGTGGAAGATGCGGCGCTGGCCGCCCTGCTCAACCAACACGACCTGGTGATCACCCTCTGATGGCCACCCTGCACCTGCTTTCCCGCTCGCCGTTCACCGATCCCAGCGGTGTCAGTTGCCTGCGCCTGCGCGGCCCCGGCGACGGCCTGCTGCTCACCGGCGATGCCGTCCATGCCCTGCAGCCCGAGTCGCGCCCGTTCGAGGTGCTGCGCGCGCTGCCGGCCGACCGCCCGCTGTTCGCCCTGGCCGAGGACCTCGATGCCCGCGGCCTGCGCACGCCGGATTTCGTCAAGGCCGTCGACTACGCCGGCTTCGTCGAGCTCACACTGCGTTTCGAGCGGACCAACAGCTGGCTATGAGCACGATCAACGTACAGGGCAAGACCATCGCCCTCGACAAGGATGGCTACCTGCTCGAACTGGACGACTGGAGCCCGGCGGTTGCCGAGGCACTGGCCGCCCGCGAGCAGATGGTGCTGAGCGCGTCGCACTGGGAGATCCTCGAGCTGCTGCGGCGCTTCTACGCCGAATTCCAGTTGTCGCCGGCCACCCGCCCGCTGATCCGCTACACCGCGCAGCAGCTCGGCACCGAGAAAGGCAACAGCCTGCACCTGAACAAACTGTTCCACGGCACCCCCGCCAAACTGGCCGCCAAGCTGGCCGGACTGCCCAAGCCAACGAATTGCATATGACGACCCCGAATCTGGTGACTCCCGCAGAACATCCCTTCGCCCAGTTCGTGCGCATTCTCGGCAAGGGCAAGCGCGGCGCGCGCAACCTGACCCGCGAGGAAGCCCGCGAGGCCATGGGCATGCTGCTCGACGGCAAGGCCGAGGAAGTGCAGCTCGGCGCCTTCCTGATGCTGCTGCGCCACAAGGAAGAAAGCGCCGAGGAACTGGCCGGTTTCACCGAGGCAGTGCGCGAGCGCCTCAACGTACCGCCGACCCTGCTGGATCTGGACTGGCCGACCTACGCCGGCAAGAAGCGCCATCTGCCCTGGTACCTGCTGGCGGCCAAGGCCCTCGCCGCCAGCGGCGTGCGCATCCTCCTGCATGGCGGCGGCGCGCACACCGCCGGGCGTCTGTACACCGAGCAACTGCTCGACCTGCTGGAAATCCCCTGCTGTGCCAACTGGAATGAAGTGGTGCACGCGCTGGACAGCCAGCACCTGGCCTTCATCCCGCTGGGCGCCTGGATGCCGCGCCTGCAGCACATGATCGACCTGCGCAACACCCTCGGCCTGCGTTCGCCGATCCACTCGCTGGCCCGCGTACTCAATCCGCTGGGTGCGCGCTGCGTGCTGCAGAGCATCTTCCATCCCGGCTACCAGGCGACCCATCGCGAGGCCAGTGTGCTGCTCGGCGACCACTCCATCGTGATCAAGGGCGATGGCGGCGAGATCGAGGTCAATCCCGACGCCGACACCCACCTGTACGGCGCCACCGCCGGCCAGCCGTGGGACGAGGAATGGCCAGCCCTGTCGGCGCAGCGCCACGTCAAGCCGGCCAGCCTCGACCCCGCGCATCTGGCCGCCTTCTGGCGCGGCGAGGCCGAGGACGCCTACGGCCGGCTGGCCGTACTGGCGACCATGGCCCTTGCCCTGCGTGGCCTCGGCCTCACGCGCGACGCCGCCTTCGCCCGTGCCGGCGAGCTGTGGGAGCAACGTCTGGGCTGAGCCTGCGGGGCTGGCTGCCAACCGGGAGCCGCCCGCGGCTTCCCGGTCTGATACTTCATGACCCTGAGCATCCACCAACTTCGCGTCCAGGACTGGCGCCAGGCCTTCAGGCCCGGCGACTTCAGCCGTGGCCGCGACTACGCCATGGACAACCGCGCGCAGGTCGAGGGCCTCGACAAGGGCGTGCTGCTCGCCGAGTGCCGCGGCTCGGGCCGCCAGCGCTACCGCCAGCGCATCCGCCTGATCGACCGTGGCGCCCACTGGGACGTCGACGGCCGCTGCAGCTGTCCGGTGGGCTACAACTGCAAACATGTGGTCGCCGCCCTGCTGACCGTAGAGCGCCTGCAACTGCAGGACTGGACCTTGCCGGACAGCGACGCGCCGCCGGAAATCGTCGATCTCCCCGTCGAGGCGCCGCAGCCGCGGCTGATTCTCGGCAGCCACGTGCGCGTGCACTACGACGCACGCAAGGGACGGATGATCGAGCAGACCCAGCATCGTGCCGCGCTGGCCTTCGACTACCAGGGGCACCTGACCTTCGGGCGGGTGGCGCAGAAGGAATGGCTGCTAAGGCTCGACGCCCGGCGTCAGTTGCGCATCGTCCGCCAGCTCGAGGCCGAGGCGGCGCTGCGCCGCCAACTGACCGAACTCGGCTTCAGCATCGCCCTGCGCCGCAGCGAGGCCTTGCCGGAAAGCGCCGGCGAGCCGTTCGAGCTGCCCGATGACGCCGCCTGGCTGCACTTCGTCCGCGAACAGCTGCCGCAACTGCGTGAGCGCGGCTGGCAGATCCGCCTGCAGCCCGACTTCCAGTTCAACCTGGCGACTCTCGGCCATTGGCAGGTGGGCATCGAGGAATCGCCGGAGGGCGACTGGTTCGACCTGGAGATGGGCATCGAGGTGGACGGCGAGCAGGTCAGCCTGCTGCCGATCCTCCTGCATGCCATCCGTCACTCGCCCTGGCTGCTGAGCGGCGAGGCGCTCGCCCAGCGTGGCGACGACGAGGAACTGCTGGTGCCGCTGCCGCGCAGCCATGGGGTCGGTCGCCGCGTGGCTCTGCCGTTCGGCCGGCTGCGGCCGCTGCTGGCCAGCCTCGGCGAGCTGTACTTCCGCGAGGACGACGTTCAGGGCGAGCGTCTGCGTCTGGGCAAGGCCGATGCGGCGCGGCTCGCCGAGCTGGACAAGGTTCCCGCCCTGCACTGGCAGGGCGGCGAACGTCTGCGCGAATTTGCCAGGCGCCTGCAGCAACTGCCGCAGCAGTCGGTGCAACCGCCGGCCGGGCTGCGCGCCGAACTGCGCGACTATCAGCTGCAGGGCCTGGGCTGGATGCAGGCGCTGGGTGAGCTGCAGGTCGGCGGCATCCTCGCCGACGATATGGGCCTGGGCAAGACCCTGCAGACCCTGGCGCACATCCTCGCCGAGAGGCAGGCCGGTCGCCTGAGCCGCCCGGCGCTGATCGTCATGCCCACCAGCCTGATCCCCAACTGGCAGGACGAGGCCGAACGCTTCGCACCCGAACTGCGCGTGCTGGCCCTGCATGGCGCCAAGCGCAAGGCGCTGTTCGCGCAGATCGCCGAGCACGATCTGATCCTCACCACCTATGCCCTGTTGCCGCGCGATCTCAAGCAGCTCAACGCCCAGCGTTGGCACCTGCTGATCCTCGACGAGGCGCAGAACATCAAGAACCCGCGCAGCAAGGCGGCCAGCGCCGCCGGCCAGATCAAAGCCGACCAGCGCCTGTGCCTGACCGGCACGCCGCTGGAGAATCACCTCGGCGAGCTGTGGTCGCTGTTCAACTTCCTGATGCCCGGCTGGCTCGGCGAGAGCAAGGCCTTCACCAAGACCTACCGCACACCGATCGAGAAACACGCCGACGCCCAGCGTCTCGCGCACCTGGTGGCGCGGGTGAAACCATTTCTGCTGCGCCGCACCAAGGAGCAGGTGGCCCGCGAGCTGCCGCCCAAGACCGAGATCACCCAGCGCATCGAGCTGACCGACGTGCAGCGCGACCGCTACGAAACCCTGCGCCTGGCGATGGACCAGAAGGTGCGCGGCGAAATCCAGCGCCTGGGCATCGCCCGCAGCCAGATCGTCATCCTCGAGGCGCTGCTGCGCCTGCGCCAGGCCTGCTGCGACCTGCGCCTGCTCGGCGAGGACGAGTCGGCCAGCCATGCCAGCGACTCCGGCAAGCTCAGCGCCCTGCTGGAGATGCTCGAGGAACTGACCAGCGAAGGCCGCCGCGTGCTGCTGTTCTCCCAGTTCACCAGCATGCTCGGCCTGATCGAGCACGAACTGAAGGCGCGCAAGATCGCCTACGTCAAGCTCACCGGCGCCACCCAGGATCGCCGCGCGCCGGTGCAGGAATTCCAGGCCGGCAAGGTGCCGGTGTTCCTGATCAGCCTCAAGGCCGGCGGCGCCGGCCTCAACCTGACCGCCGCCGATACCGTGATCCACTTCGACCCCTGGTGGAACCCGGCCGCCGAGGCCCAGGCCAGCGACCGCGCCTACCGCATCGGCCAGGACAAGCCGGTGTTCGTCTACAAGCTGATCGCCCGCGGCAGCGTCGAGGAGAAGATCCAGCAGCTGCAGCAGAGCAAGGCCAGTCTCGCGCGCAGCGTGCTGGAAGGCGGCGGCCAGGGCGACTGGACGCTGAGCGAGGCCGACCTCGACGCCCTGTTCGCTCCGCTGGCCTGAAACCATGCACTTCTCCGCTGCCGGCCATGCTCCGTCACAGACCCTCGCCTGCGAGCTGCGCGAATACCCGGAATGGCATCGTGGTCGGACGCGCTACGCCGTGTGGACCCTGCCAGTGGAGTGTCCGCAGATGCTGGCGCGCGTGCAGCGGGCACAGCAGCATCTGGGCGACTGGTTGCATCAAGGCTACCGACGCCAGGCGCATATCACTCTGTTCGTCTGCGGCTTCCCCGCCGAGCAGGTGCGCTTCGAGGATGATTTCCCTCTCGAGCGGCTGGCGGCCCAGCAACAGGCAGTGCGCGAACTGGGCGTTGCGCCGTTCGAGCTGCACATCGGCGGCCTGGACAGTTTCGCCAGCGCGCCCTTTCTGACCGTGAGCGATCCCGCAGGCGGCCTGGACGCCCTGCGGACGGCACTGGCAGCGCACAGCCCGGAAATTCGCCAGAGCGACTACCACGCCCATCTCACCGTGGGCCTGTATGCCCGCTCCGTGCCGCGTGACTGTGTGCATCGACAGCTGGTCGCCTTTGCCGAAGGCGATCCGCTGCCGCTGACGGTGCGCGAGCTGCACTACAGCAGCTACGCCGCCGCCGAACTGTTCGGTCCGCTGTGCACGGAGCGGCGGCTGGCGTTGCCTCGGTAGGCGTCGCCAGCAGGCTGCACGGTGGCGGCTACAGCTTGATCACATAGCCATAGGCACGCTTGCTGCCATCGGCCTCGCGCTGCAGGTAGACGCCCTGGATCTCCGGCTCGAAGCCAGGCAGCTCGTTGACGCCCTCCTCCATGGCAAGAAAGTACTTGAGCGCCGAGCCACCCCAGACCTCGCCGGGCACGACACAGAGAACCCCCGGCGGATAGGGCAACGCGCCTTCGGCGGCGATGCGCCCGTCGATCTCGGCCAGCGGCACCAGCTCCACGTTGTTGCGCAGCAGGTGCTGGTTGGCCTCCCAGGGCGTCATGGCCTGGCGCGGGAAGTACTGCTTCCTGAACATTTCCTTCTGCAGCTTGTTCATCTCGTGGCGCCTGTAGAAATTGTGCATTTCCATGCACAGCCGGCGCAGCGTGTAGCCGCGGTATTTCTCGTGCGCGGCATGGATGGCCGGCAGCACCTCGCTCAGCGGACTGTCGTGGTCCAGATGGCGCTCGAACTGGGCGATATGGGCCACCAGGTGCTGCAACTTGGCGAAGTTGTCCGAGGGCGTGAGTAGGAACAGGATCGAGTTGAGGTCCGCCTTCTCCGGCACGATGCCATTGGCGCGCAGGTAGTGGGCGAGTACCGCGGCCGGCACGCCGAGCGAGGCGTAGCCACCCGTGGTCGGGTCGATGCCGAAGGTGGTCAGCAGCATCTTGCACGGATCGACGTAGTACTGGTCCTTGGCGTAACCGGCGAAGTCGTGCCACTTGTCTTCCGGCTTGAATTTGAAGAAGCGCAGGTCGTCGATGATCATCTCGGTTTCGTGCTCGGCCCACGGCTGGCCGTCCACCTGCGCCGGGATGAATGGCTTGATGTACTTGCAGGTGCGCAGCAGCAGCTTGCGCGCCTCCACACCATTCTTGATGCACTCGCGCCACAGGTTCCGCCCCGCCTGCCCCTCGTGCATCTGCGCGTTGACGTCCAGCGCGGCGAAGATCGGATAGAACGGGCTGGTGGACGCATGCATCATGTACGCGTTGTTCAGCCGCTTGTGGTTGCAGTAGCGCGGCTGACCCTTGATGTGGCGGTCCTTCTTGTGGATCTGCGACGACTGCGAGAACCCTGCCTGCTGCTTGTGCACCGACTGGGTGACGAACAGTCCCGGATCGTCCGGGCCGAGATCGAGCAGCAGCGGCGAGCTGTCGTGCATCATCGGGATGAACTGCTCGTAGCCCACCCAGGCCGAGTCGAACAGGATGTAGTCGCACAGCCTGCCGATCTTCTCCACCACCTGGCGGGCGTCGTAGATGGTGCCGTCGTAGGTGCCGAGCTGGATCACCGCCAGGCGGAACGGCCGCTCCAGCTGGGCCCTGGCCGGGTCGACCTCGGCAATCGCCGCACGGATGTATTGCTCGTCGAAGCAGAGCGCGTCGATGCCGCCGATGAAGCCGTAGCAGTTGCGCGCCGTCTCCAGGTACACCGGCTTGGCGCCGCAGAGGATCAGTGCGCCGAGGTGGATGGACTTGTGGTTGTTGCGGTCGAACAGCACCAGGTCGTCCTTGGCCAGCAGGGCGCTGGTGACCACCTTGTTCGAGGTGGACGTGCCGTTGAGCACGAAGTAGGTCTTGTCGGCGTTGTAGATGCGCGCGGCGTTCATCTGCGCGTCGCGGGCCGGCCCTTCGTGGATCAGCAGGTCGCCGAGTTTGACGTCGGCATTGCACAGGTCGGCGCGGAACACGTTCTCGCCGAAGAACTCGAAGAACTCCCGTCCCAGCGGATGGCCACGGAAGAACTGGCCACCCTGGTGCCCTGGGCAGTCGAAGGCCACGTTGCCGGTCTTGACGTACTCTTTCAACGCCTTGAAGAACGGCGGGTAGAGCTTCTGCGTGTAGGTTTCAGCCGCCTGGGCGATGCGCTTGCCGTTGAAGTGGCGCTCGCCCTTACCCACCTGCAGCGTGCCGGCAATCCGGGAAAGGATGTCTTCCGGCACCGTTTCGTCCGACCGCAGGGCGACGAACAGCGGGATCGGGAAACCCGTATGGGTGATCTTCGCCAGCACGTCATGCGCCTGGTCTGCCGTCGCCACCGCGGCCGCCACATTGGTGAAGTCGGTGCTGGTCAGATCGATCATCGGGTAGTCGAGGATGAAGTTGTCGAACAGTGATGACGGGCAGGCGACCTTGAATGTGCTCATGCGGATCTCCGGGCTGAAGGCCTGTTGAGGCAACTTGCCTGAATCTAGTCACTGGCAGTGGATTTGCCAGCGCCCTGCGGCAAGCATCGGCGATCACGGCCGACCCGCGAGCGGCTGGCAGTACAGGCCACTGACAGGCCCCTTCCCGTTGATGACCCGGTAATGCAGAGAGGATAAGGTAAACTGTGTGCTTATCAATTTCATTATGTTAAATAGCGAATGATAAGGCCCGCCCCGCGGGTCGCCGGTCCCTCGACGTTTGTTCAGGGCCAAGCAATTCTCCCCTCGCCGCAGTCCGGTCGTATAATCGGCCCCGTCTACCCCGCAGCCCGGACGGATGGAGTCACCGGAGCCATGCCTATCAAGTACGCGCGTCGCCTGACCGATCGGCGGCGCTCGAAGCAGAGCAATCGTCAGTTGGGGCTGTGCCTGGCCTTCATCGCCGGTGCCGCCAACGCCGGCGGCTTCCTCGCCGTGCAGCAATACACCTCGCACATGACCGGCATCCTCTCCTCGGTCGCCGACAACCTGGCCGTGGGTACCATCGACCTGGCTCTAGGCGGGTTGGGCGGCCTGCTGTCGTTCGTCGCCGGGGCGATCACCTCCACCCTGCTGATCAACTTCTCGCGCCGGCGACGGTTGCATGGCCAGTTCGCCCTGCCGCTGCTGCTGGAGGCCTTCCTGCTGCTCTGCTTCGGCGTGCTCGGCGCGCGGTTGATGGACGTGCCCGGATTCTTCGTGCCGCTGACGGTGATGCTGCTGTGCTTCATCATGGGCCTGCAGAACGCCATCATCACCAAGCTCTCCAACGCGGAGATCCGCACCACCCACATCACCGGGATGGTCACCGACATCGGCATCGAGCTGGGCAAGGCGCTCTACCTCAACCGCCACGACCGCCCGGGCCAGCCATCGGTGCGCGCCAATCGCGAGCGCCTGCGAATCAACTGTCTGCTGGTCGGCAGCTTCTTCGTCGGCGGCATCGCTGGCGCCTTCGGCTTCCAGCATTTCGGCTTCATTTCCACCGTGCCGCTGGCCGCCCTGCTGCTGGTCCTGGCCATGGTGCCGGTGCTCGACGATGTGCGGCTATCCTGGCAACTCTGGAGCAGAAGGCGATGATTGCCGCAACTTCCAGCTTCTTGACGCCGCGCCGGCAACCGGGGCGTTCGCGCCCTTTGCACTGACCGACTACGGGATGGGTTTTCCCGGCCGCCATCGTGCAGGGAACCGCTCACTGACAGGATGCACAGCATGAAACAGCAGAAATGGATTGGCCGCGGCGCACTGCTGGCGGTGCTGGCAGCCGGAGGCTGGCTGGTCTGGCAGGGCTTGCAGCCCAAGGGCCTCGGCGATGGCTTCGTCAGTGGCAACGGGCGCATCGAGGCCACCGAGATCGACGTGGCGACCAAGTCGGCCGGGCGCATCGTCGCGATCAACGTCGCCGAGGGCGACTTCGTCCAGCCGGAGCAGATCCTCGCACGCATGGACACCGAGGTTCTGCAAGCCCAGCTGCGCCAGGCCGAGGCTCAGGTGCGCCAGGCGCAGAATGCCATCCTCACCGCCCGCGCCATGGTCGCGCAGCGCGAAAGCGAGCAGGCCACCTCCGAGGCAGTGGTGCTGCAGCGCCAGGCCGAGCTGACTGCTGCAGAGAAACGCCACCAGCGTACCGCGACGCTGGTGCAGCGCAATGCCGTGTCCCGACAGCAGCTCGACGACGATCTGGCGGCTCGCCTGGGCGCCCAGGCCGCGCTCAGCGCCGCGCGCGCCAAGGTGCTCTCCGACCAGGCCGCCATCGAGGCGGCCAGATCCCAGGTGATCGAAGCCGAGTCCGCCGTCGAGGCGGCGCAGGCGACCGTGGCCCGCCTGCAGGCCGACATCGACGACAGTGCGCTGAAGACCGACCGCGTGGCCCGCGTGCAGTACCGCATAGCACAGGTCGGCGAGGTGCTCGGCGCTGGCGGCAAGGTACTCAACCTGGTCGACCTGGCCGACGTCTACATGACCTTCTTCCTCCCCGAGCGCCAGGCCGGCCTGGTGGCGCTGGGCAGCGAGGTGCGCGTGGTGCTGGATGCCGCGCCGCAGTTCGTCATCCCTGCCAGGGTCAGCTACGTCGCCAGCGTCGCCCAGTTCACCCCCAAGACCGTGGAAACCGCCAGCGAGCGGGAGAAGATGATGTTCCGCGTCAAGGCGCGCATCGACCCGGAGCTGCTGCGCAAACATAAGGAGCAGGTGAAGACCGGCCTGCCCGGCATGGCCTACCTCAAGCTCGATCCTGAGGCCCAGTGGCCCGCCGACCTGCAGTTGAACGTGATTGTCGGCCAATGACTGAGGCAAGCGTCGCCCGGCTGGACAGCGTCGGCCTGACCTACGGCAAGACCCGCGCGCTCGACGGTGTCAGCCTCGAGGTCCCGGCCCGCTGCATGGTCGGCCTGATCGGCCCGGACGGTGTCGGCAAGTCCAGCCTGCTGGCGCTGGTGGCCGGCGCCCGGCAGCTGCAGGAAGGCACGGTGCAGGTGCTGGATGGCGACATGGCCTCGCGCCGCCATCGCCGCGACGTCTGTCCGCGCATCGCCTACATGCCGCAGGGACTGGGCAAGAACCTCTACCCTACCCTGACGGTGTTCGAGAACCTCGAGTTCTTCGCCCGCCTGTTCGGCCAGGACGCCGCCGAGCGGCGCTGGCGCATCGACGAACTGACCCGTAGCACCGGCCTGCATCCGTTCCTCGACCGCCCGGCCGGCAAGCTGTCCGGCGGCATGAAGCAGAAGCTCGGCCTGTGCTGTGCGCTGATCCACGACCCCGACCTGCTGATCCTCGACGAACCGACCACCGGCGTCGATCCGCTGTCGCGCAACCAGTTCTGGGAGCTGATCGAGCGCATCCGCGCCGAGCGACCGCAGATGAGCGTGCTGGTGGCCACCGCCTACATGGACGAGGCGCAGCGCTTCGACCACCTGGTGGCGATGGACGACGGACGCATCCTCGCCACCGGCACCCCGGCCGAACTGCTGCAGCGCACCGCCAGCGCGAATCTGGAAGAGGCCTTCATCCGCCTGCTGCCGGAAGCCAAGCGCAGCCGCCACCGCGCCCTGGCGATCCCGCCGCGCCGCGCCAGCGAGGGCGTCGCCATCGAGGCGCACGGCCTGACCATGCGCTTCGGTGATTTCGTCGCCGTGGACCGGGTGAACTTTCGCATCGAACGCGGGGAGATCTTCGGCTTTCTCGGCTCCAACGGCTGCGGCAAGTCGACCACCATGAAAATGCTCACCGGCCTGCTGCCGGCCAGCGAAGGCGAGGCCATGCTGTTCGGCAAGCCGGTCGACCCGCACGACATGCAGACCCGCCAGCGCGTCGGCTACATGTCCCAGGCCTTCTCGCTGTACAGCGAACTGACGGTGCTGCAGAACCTCGACCTGCACGCCCGCCTGTTCCATATCCCCGCCGAGCACCGCGCGACACGCATCGAGGCGATGCTCGCGCGCTTCGGTCTGAGCCACGACGCCGACAGCCTGCCCACCAGCCTGCCGCTGGGCGTGCGCCAGCGCCTGTCGCTGGCGGTGGCGGTGATCCACAATCCGGAGATCCTGATCCTCGACGAACCCACCTCCGGGGTCGACCCGGTGGCCCGCGACGGATTCTGGGAGCTACTGGTCCAGCTGTCGCGCGAGGACGGGGTGACCATCTTCATCTCCACCCACTTCATGAACGAGGCGCTGCGCTGCGACCGTATCTCGCTGATGCACGCCGGCCGGGTGCTGGACAGCGACACGCCGCAGGCGCTGATGGACAAGCGCGGCCTGCCGAGTCTGGAAGCCACCTTCATCGCCTATCTCGAGGAGGCGGCCGCGCAGAGCGACACCGACCTGCCGGTAGCGGCCAGTTCGCCCGTCTCCGCCACCGAGACCGGTGCGCAGCCGCGCGGCAGCGCGGACCTGAAATCGCGCTTCAGCCTGCGCCGCCTCCTCAGCTACAGCCGCCGCGAGTCCATGGAGCTGCGCCGCGACCCGATCCGCGCCACCATGGCCATGCTCGGCACGGTCATGCTGATGATCATCATGGGCTACGGCATCAGCTTCGACGTGGAGAACCTGAGCTACGCGGTGCTCGACCGCGACCAGACCACCACCAGCCAGAGTTACCTGCAGAACATCAGCGGCTCGCGCTACTTCATCGAGAAGGCGCCGCTCTCCAGCCATGCCGAGCTGGACCAGCGCCTGCGCAGCGGCGACATCAGCCTGGCGGTGGAGATCCCGCCCGGCTTCGCCCGCGACCTCAAGCGCGGCGACACCCCGCAGGTGGCCTTCTGGATCGACGGCGCCATGCCGATGCGCGCCGACACGGTCAAAGGCTACGTGCAGGGCCTGCACCTCAGCTACCTGCAACAGCTGGCCCGCGAGTCCGGCGTGGATGAGCAACTCTCGCCTGCCGAGGTCGCCATCCGCTACCGCTACAACCCCGACGTGCAGAGCCTGCCGGCGATGATGCCGGCGATGATCCCGCTGCTACTGATGATGATCCCGGCGATGCTCACCGCCCTCGGCGTGGTGCGCGAGAAGGAACTGGGCTCGATCACCAACTTCTACGTCACCCCGACCACCCGCCTGGAGTTCCTGATCGGCAAGCAGCTGCCCTACATCGCCCTCGGCATGGTCAACTTCGCCATGATGGTGCTGCTGGCGGTGGTCGTCTTCGCCATCCCGGTCAAGGGCAGCCTGCTCACCCTGACCTTCGGCGCCCTGCTCTACATCGCCTGTGCCACGGGGCTGGGCCTGCTGATGTCGTCGATCCTCAACAGCCAGATCGCCGCCATCTTCGGCACCACCATCGCCACCCTGCTGCCGGCCATCCAGTTCTCCGGACTGACCCACCCGGTGTCGGCACTGGAGGGCGCCAGCGCCTTCATCGGCCAGCTGTACCCCACCAGCCATTTCCTGATCATCAGCCGCGGGGTGTTCTCCAAGGCGCTCAACCTGGCCGATCTCTACCCGTATTTCATCCCCATGCTGCTGACCATCCCGGTGCTGACCCTGCTCAGCGTCGCCGGCCTGCGCAAGCAGGAGAAATGACATGAGCGCCGGCCGTCGCAAGCTCGCCAACATCCTGCAGCTCGGCCTCAAGGAGCTGCGCAGCCTGTACCGCGATCCGGCGCTGCTGATCCTGATCGTCTGGTCGTTCACCATGGCGGTCTACTCCAGCGCCACCGCCATACCGGAGGCCCCGCACCGCGCCAGCATCGCGGTGGTCGACGAAGACCAGTCGCAGCTCTCGCGGCGCATCGTCAACGCCTTCCAGCTGCCCTACTTCATCCAGCCCGCCGCCATCGACCTGGCGCAGATGGACAGCGGCATGGATGCCGGCCTGTACACCTTCACCCTGAACATCCCGCCCGGCTTCCAGGAGGATCTGCTGGCCGGCCGCCTGCCGACCATCCAGCTCAACGTCGACGCCACCCAGGTCAGCCAGGCCTTCACCGGCGCCGGGCATATCCAGCAGATCATCGCCACCGAGACCGCCGAGTTCGCCAGACGCTATCGCAGCAACGAGGTTTTGCCGATCGAGGCGGTGGTGCGCACCGCCTTCAACCCGAACCTGACCCGCGCCTGGTTCGGTGCGGTGAACGAGGTGATCAACCAGATCACCATCCTGGCGATCATCCTCACCGGCGCGGCGCTGATCCGCGAGCGCGAGCACGGCACCATCGAGCACCTGCTGGTGATGCCGGTCACCCCGTTCGAGATCATGCTCGGCAAGGTCTGGTCGATGGGGCTGGTGGTACTGGCGGCGACGGCCTTCTCCCTGCGCTTCGTGGTCGAGGGCTGGCTGGACATCCCGCTGCAGGGCTCGTTGCTGCTGTTCACCGGCGCCGCCGCCCTGCACCTGTTCGTGGTCACTTCGATGGGCATCTTCTTCGGCACCGTGGCCCGCTCCATGCCGCAGCTGGGCCTGCTGACCATCCTGGTGCTGATGCCGCTGCAGATCCTCTCCGGCGGCACCACTCCCCGCGAGAGCATGCCCGAGCTGGTGCAGAACGTGATGCTGGTGGCGCCGACCACCCACTTCGTCGAACTGGCACAGGCCATCCTGTTTCGCGGCGCCGGCGCCAACATCGTCTGGCCACAGCTGCTGGCCCTGGCGGTGATCGGCACGGCATTCTTCGTCGGCGCCCTGGCGCGCCTGCGCAAATCACTGCAGTAACGGATACTTGGCATGACGCGCGCCACCCACTACCGCACAAGGAGTCACGCTTTGAACAGGACACCCGGCATTCTGCGCAGACTTGCCCTGGCGATTGCGCTCGCAGGCGTCCCCGACCTGCTGCTGGCCGAGCCGACAGCGCTCTCGACCCGCACCGACCTGATCGGCGTCTACCAGCAGGCGCTGGAGAACAATGCCGACCTGGCGGCCGCCCGCGCCGACTACCTGGCGCGCCAGGAAGGGGTACCGCAGGCACGCGCCGGCCTGCTGCCGCAGCTCAACGGCGGTGCCAGCGTCAGCGACATCCAGACCGAGCTGGACGAGCCAGCGGTCAGTTTCGGGCGCAGCGGGCCGCTGTACCAGGCCAGCCTCAGTCAGGCGCTGTTCCGCGCCGACCGCTGGTTTCAGCTGCAGGCGGCCAAGGCCATCAGCGAACAGGCGGGACTGCAACTGGCGGCCATCGAGCAGAACCTGATCCTGCAGAGTGCCCAGACCTACTTCGCCGTGCTACGCGCCCAGGATACCCTGGCCGCCACCCGGGCCGAGGAAGCCGCCCTGCAGCGCCACTTCGAGCAGGCCACCGCGCGCTTCGAGGTCGGCCTCTCGGACCGTACCGAACTGCTCGAGGCCCAGGCCAGCCACGACACCGCGCGGGCCAACCGCATCGGTGCCGAACGTGACGTGGAGGACGCCTTCCAGGCGCTGGCCACCCTGACCGCGCGCGACTACAGCTTCGTCGAAGGTATCCGCCACACCCTGCCGGTCGCCCCGCCAATGCCGAATGACGCCAAGGTCTGGGTCGACACCGCGATGCAGAAGAACCTCGAGCTGCAGGCCAGCCAGTTCGCCGTCAGCGGCGCCGAGCAGACCCTGCGCCAGCGCAAGGCCGGCCATGCCCCTACCCTGGACCTGGTCGCCAGGTACGAGCGTGGCGACAACGACCGTCTCGGCTACACCAATACCGCCTTTGCCAGCCGGGTCGGCGAGATCAGCCGGATCGGCGGCGATGTCGAACGCCAAAGCATCGGCCTCGAGCTGAACATCCCGCTGTACAGCGGCGGTCTGACCAGCTCGCAGGTGCGCGAGTCGTACCAGCGCCTGACCCAGACCGAGCACCAGCGCGAGGGCCTGCGCCGCCTGGTGATCCAGGACACCCGCAACTTCCACCGCGCGATGAACACCGACGTGGCCCAGGTCCAGGCGCGCAAGCAGGCGATCGTCTCCAACCAGAGCGCCCTGGAAGCCACCGAACTCGGCTACGAGGTCGGCACCCGCAACATCGTCGACGTGCTGGACGCCCAGCGCCAGCTGTACGACTCGGTGCGCAACTACAACAACGCGCGCTACGACTACATCATCGACCACCTGCGCCTGAAACAGGCCTCTGGCACCCTCAGCCCGGAGGACCTGCAGGATCTTGCCCGCTTCCTCAAGCCCGACTACAACCCCGACCGGGACTTTCTGCCGCCCCTGCCCGCTTCCCCCCTGGACGGCCAGCCTTGACCGGCAAACCCTCGACCAGCCTGCAGCGGCCCCTGTACCGGTCGGCAGCTCGCCCATGAACCCGCGCAAGCCGAGCTATGCTTCCCAGCGGCACCGGCTGCGCAGGGGCGGACTCGCATGCCCAGCGGCAGCGGCGTTTGGTCACTCCCCTTCTCCCGGCTTCTGGATGACAGTGTCAGGGCGGTCGTGATCGACACGCTGCAGAGCCGTGCGTTTTTTTGTGCGTCAAGCAAGGAGTAGTAGATGAACATGATCACCCCACAGCCCGTGGCTTATCCGGCACCAGCCAGCCTGCCGACGCCCAACCCCCTCGATCTCAAGGTGCATGCCGCCATCGCCCGCGCCAGCTCCTCCGTGTCGCCTACCGCCCTGCTGCTCGCCCTGATCGACTGGTCCTGCCATCTCGCCGGCTCGCCCGGCAAGCAGCTGGAGCTGTTCAACCTGTCGCTGGAGCAGACCCACCGGCTGACCCAGTATCTGCGCGAGGTCACCCTGGCCACTCCGGACTGCCCGGCGCACGAATGCGTCGAGCCGCCGCGCCGGGACAAGCGCTTTGCCGCCAACGAATGGCACAACTGGCCGTTCAACCTGATGCACCAATCCTTCCTGCTCGGCCAGGAGTGGTGGCACGCGGCGACCCACGGCGTGCGCGGCGTATCCCGGCATCATGAGGACGTGGTGGCCTTTGCCGCCCGCCAGATGCTCGACATCTTCTCGCCCGGCAACTACCTGCCGAGCAACCCGGCGGTGCTGCAGCGCACCGTCGAGAGCGGCGGCGCCAACCTGGTGCGCGGCATGCTCCACGCCCTCGAGGACTTCGAGCGCATGGCCGCCGGCAAACCGCCGGCCGGCACCGAGAACTTCGTGGTCGGTCGCGACGTGGCGGTGACGCCCGGCAAGGTGGTGCTGAAGAACCGCCTGATCGAACTGATCCAGTACACCCCGACCACCGAGACCGTCCACCCCGAGCCGATCCTCATCGTGCCGGCGTGGATCATGAAGTACTACATTCTCGACCTGTCGCCGCACAACTCGCTGGTCAAGTACCTGGTCGACCAGGGCCATACGGTGTTCTGCCTGTCCTGGAAGAACCCGAATGCCGAAGACGCCGACCTGGGCATGGACGAGTACCTTGAGCTCGGCTTCTTCGCCGCTCTCGAGGCGATCAACGCCATCGTGCCCGACCACAAGGTGCATGCCACCGGCTACTGCCTCGGCGGCACCCTGCTGGCGATCGCCGCCGCCGCCATGGCCCGCGACAACGACGAGCGCCTGGCCTCGATCAGCCTGTTCACCGCGCAGACCGACTTCACCGAGCCGGGCGAGCTGGCGCTGTTCATCGACGAGAGCGAAGTCAGCCTGCTCGAGGCGCAAATGCGCGAAACAGGCTATCTCACCGCCGGGCAGATGGTCGGCGCCTTCCAGTTGCTGCGCTCCAACGACCTGCTGTGGTCGCGCATGGTCGGCGAATACCTGATGGGCGAGCGCGCGCCGATGAACGACCTGATGGCCTGGAACGCCGATGCCACGCGCATGCCGGCGCACATGCACAGCCAGTACCTGCGCCGTCTGTTCCTCAACGACGACCTCAGCGAGGGGCGTTATCCGGTCGACGGCAGACCGGTGTCGCTGAGCGACATCGACACGCCGATCTTCTGTGTCGCCACCACCCAGGACCACGTCGCGCCGTGGCGCTCGGTGTTCAAGCTGCACTACCTGACCCCGACCGAGATCACCTTCGTCCTCACCAGTGGCGGCCACAACGCCGGCATCGTCAGCGAACCGGGCCGGCCGCGGCGGCACTACCAGGTCATGCAACGACCCGCCGGCGGCAACTTCGTCAGCCACGATGCCTGGCTGGCCAGCGCGCCACGCCACGAAAGATCCTGGTGGCCGGAATGGCTCGACTGGTTGAACACCCGCTCCTCGGCACCGCAGGCTGTTCCCGCCACCGGCGCTCCGGACCAAGGCTACCCCGTGCTCGGCGACGCCCCGGGCGAGTATGTACGGCATAAATGAGTCTCGGCGCAGGTCCAGCAGGCCGTTTTTAACGCAGCATCGGCAACGCAGGTAGTTTTTCAACAACCTGCGGGGCGCCGCCCCATCCACTTTTCACAGTAGTAGGAGTTCGCCATGTACCTCGATGCCAAATCCTCGCTGTCCCTGTTCAAGGTCAACCTGCAGTTCTATTTCCGGGTCTGCGACCTGATGCGGGAAAACACCCTGCGCTGGGGCGAAGCCGGCAGCCGCTCGCTCGATACCTGCGCCACCGAACTGGAGAGCGCCGCCACCCGCATGCTCGACGCCAGCGACTGGAATACCTTGGGCGTGGTCTCCAGCGACCTGCTGTGGAAAGCCATGCAACTGCAGACCCAGGCCGTGCAACAACTGGCGGAAACCACGCTCGCCAACCAGACCGCCTTCAACAGCGCCGCCCAGAAAGCCGTGGCGAGCTGGCAGCAGGCGAGTTCTGCCGCCCTCAAGGAAACCTCCGGCGCCATGCCGATCAGCACCACCCTGCAGGATTATCTGCAGGACTATCTGCACCTGCTGACGCCGGAGCACGGTGGCCGTCGCAAGCCCTCGGCGCGCAAACCGCATTGAAGCCAGAGGGGCGGCAGGCGGGGCCTTGATTTTTATCTGTATGCATATACAGTATTCGAGAGGCAGGCGATCCAGCCTGCCCGACTCGTAAAGCCCTCGGCCCACCTCGGGTTCGACGGCAACATGCCTAGCTGCCTGCAACAAGGAGCCCAACATGTCTTTGTCCTTCTCGATTCCCGGCCTTGCCACCCCCTTGCGGCTTGCCATCCCCTTGCGCAAAGCCTCGCCCTACGACCTCGACGACTTCCTGTTCTCGCCCAGCGAGCTGCAGCACAAGTACGAAAGCAGCTGCTTCGCTGGCGAACACCCGCACTTCTCCAGACCTCTCTGGCGCAAGGCCGTCAACAGCGGGCGCAGCGAACTGGGCTACTGGCAGTGGGTCTTCGAGCAGGTCCAGGCAGACGACGACACCTATCTGCTGCTGCACTGAGCCGGCTCAGCGCTCGGGCGCAGCGTGCCGGCGCATGAAGCGCCGGTCCAGCCAGTCCTTCCAGCGCCCGAGCACAGCCCCCTCGGCCGTGAGCCCGGCCCAGCTCAGCAGCGCCCCGCCCTGCCCGTCAGCCAGCAACGCCAGCGCATGTCGCTGCGGCTGGTAGGCCGCCAAGGCCTCGCCGTTGAGTGCATGGGCCAGATTGCCGGCCAGCACCGGCCCCTGGCGGACTGCATAGACACCGTTGCGCGGGGTATCGGCCAGACTGGCGCAATCACCGGCGGCGAATATCTGCGGGTGGGAAAGACTTTGCAGGGTGGGAGCAATCGTGACGAAGCCTTTGCCATCGCAGGCCAGGCCCGATTCGCGCAACCAGGGCAGCGGACTGGCGCCGGTGGCCAGGACCAGCCGCTGTCCCTGCCAGACTGGCTGGCCGGCAGCCATCAGCACATCCCCGCGAATCCGCTCGACCGCGCAGCGTTCGTGAACCTGCACCCCGGCCGCCTGCAGATGACGCAGCGCCCGTTGGCGCAGGGCCGGCGGATGGCCGGAGAGCAGCGGCGCCGCGCTGATCAGCGCCAGTGACGGCACCTGGCGGGCCATGGCCAGGGCCAGCTCGACGCCCGCCGCACCGCCGCCGAGGATCGCCAGCGGCTCGGGCTGGCGCTGCCAGTCCTGCCAGCGGGCAATGAAGGCAGGGAACGGCTTGACCGGGAGCAGCTCCATGCCCGCGCCCTCCTGCGCGGGCGCGCTGGGCAACGAGCCCGGATTCAGCGACAGCCAGCGGCCGTGCAGCGCCTCGCCGCTGCTCAACTGCAGCGTGCGCGTATCCGCCTCCAGCGCCGTCACCGCCGCCGCCACCCATTCGATACCAGCCGCCGCGCACAGCGGCTGCAGGGGAATGCGGCACTGCCCGGCCGAGTAGCGCCCGGCCAGCAGCCCCGGCAGCATGCCGGAGTACCAGACATACGGCTCGGGACAGATCAGCGCGATGCGCCCACGCGGGCGCTGCCCGCCCGCCCACAGGCGCAGCACGCCCAGGTGGGCATGGCCTGCGCCGACCAGCAGCAGATCGAAGGCGGCCGTCATCGCCGGCCACCCAGCCCCAGCCGCCAGCGATGGAAGCGCGCCAGCGCGCGCAGCACGCCCTGCGGCGCGTGCGCGCGTTTCCACTCGCCGGCCGCGTACTTGTTGGCCTCGGACAGGGTCGGGTAGGTGTGGACAGTGGCGAGGATCTTGTTCAGGCCGAGATTGTGCTTCATCGCCAGCACGTATTCGGCCAGCAGGTCACCGGCATGTTCGCCGACGATGGTCGCGCCGAGGATGCGGTCGCGCCCCGGCACGGTGAGCACCTTGACGTAGCCATAGCTCTCGTAGCCAGAGCTTTCGTCGGGATGGCCGGCCTCGTCGGCGATGGCGCGGTCCAGCTCGTCGAGACCGAAGCGGGTCACCTCGCAGGCAATGCCTTGCCGGCGCGCATCGTCCTCGGACAGGCCGACCCGCGCCACCTCCGGGTCGGTGAAGGTGGCACGAGGAATCACCCGGTAGTCGGCCTTGAAGCGCCAGAAATCGCCGAACAGCGCGTTGACGGCGGCATACCAGGCTTGGTGGGCGGCGAAGTGGGTGAACTGGTAGGGACCGGTGACATCGCCGACGGCGAAGATGTTCGGGTAGCGGGTGGCGAGGAACTCGTCGGTCTCCAGGGTCTGGTTCGGGCGCAGGGCCAGTTGCAGCGCTTCCACCCCGTAGCCCTCGACGTTGGCCACCCGCCCCAGGGCGACCAGCAGCACGTCGAAGGGAATGGTCACCTGCGCGCCACTGTCGCGGTCGCGGGCCACCAGCTGGCGCTGCCCACCCAGCGTCTCGAAGCGCTCGACCTGATGGCGCAGGCGCAGGTCGATTCCCTCGGCGCGAAAGCGCGCCATCACCGCCGCGCTGGCGTCGGCGTCCTCACGCGCCAGCAGGCGCGCGCCGCGCTCGACCTGGATCACCTGACAACCCAGGCGCTGGAAGGCCTGGCTCAGCTCGCAGCCGATCGGCCCGCCGCCCAGCACCAGCAGGCGAGCGGGCTTGTCGCGCAGGCTCCAGATGGTGTCGGAGGTGTACGGCTGCATGGCGGCCAGGCCGGGGATCTCCGGCAGCAGCGGGCGGGCGCCGGCGGCGATGATGATGGCGCGGGTCGTCAGGGTGCGGCCGTCGACCTCCACCGTCCACGGCGAGGTGATGCGCGCCTCGCCCTCGATCACCTCGACGCCCAGCCCGGTGTAGCGCTCTGCCGAATCGTGCGGCTCGACCTGAGCGATGACCCGCTGCACACGTTCCATCACCGCGGCGAAATCGGCCTCGCCAGCCACGTTGCGAAAGCCCAGCGCGGTGGCGCGGCGCAGCTCGTTGGCCAGCCGGGCCGAACGGATCAGCGCCTTGGACGGCACGCAACCGGTGTTCAGGCAGTCGCCGCCCATCTTGTGCTTCTCGATCAGGGTCACCCGCGCCTTCACCGCGGCGGCGATGTAGGCGCTGACCAGTCCGCCGGCCCCGGCGCCGATCACCACCAGGTTGCGCTCGAAGCGTTGCGGCTTGCTCCAGCCGGCATACACCTGGCGCGCCTTGAGCCAGGCCAGCAGCTTGCGGGCCAGCAGCGGAAACACGCCGAGCAGGACGAAGGCGCCGAGCAGCCCCGGCGAGAGGATGCCGCCCAGCGAGTCGAGCTGGCCCAGCTCGCGCCCGGCGTTCACGTAGACCAGGGTGCCCGGCAGCATGCCGAGCTGGCTGACCCACCAGAAGGTGCGCGCCGGCAGTCGGGTCAGGCCCATCGCCAGATTGATCAGGAAAAACGGGAAGATGGGCACCAGGCGCAGGGCGAACAGGTAGAAGGCACCCTCCTCGGCGATGCCCCTGTCGATGGCGGCCAGGCGCCCACCGAAGCGGCTGCGCACCCAGTCGCGCAGCAGGAAGCGGCTGCTCAGCATGGCCAGGGTGGCGCCCAGGGTGGAAGCCAGCGACACCAGAACCGTGCCGCCGAGCAGGCCGAACAGCGCGCCGCCGACCAGGGTCAGCAGGGTGGCGCCGGGCAGCGACAGCGCGGTCACCGCCACGTAGACCAGCAGGTACAGTCCGGCGGCCCGCCATGGCTGCGCGGCCACCTCGGCATCCAGCGCCGCCTGGCGGGCCTTGAGCGCTTCGAGGCTGAGGTACTGGCCGAGGTCGAACAGGAAGAACACGGCGACCAGCGCCACGATCAGTCCGAGCAGAACCAGCCGGCGCGCGCTCATGCCCTGCCCCGCGCCAGCAGCCCGGGCAGCAGGTAGCCGGCGCAGCACAGCAGCAGGCCATACAGGTTGGTGCCCAGCAGCAGCGCGTACTTGCCCGTGCCGATGGCCCAAGCGGCGGGGATGGCGCCGAGGGTCAGCGCCACGCCGAGGCCGAGACCGGTCCAGAAGCTCAGGTGGAACCCCAGCCGGGTCGGCCGCACCAGACCGTGGAGGACGAACACCGGCGCCAGGCCGATGACCATGGTGCCGCTGATGGTGGTGGCCTTGAGGATATCGGTGCCGGCCAGCATCGGCAGGTTGCCGAGCAGGGCGAACAGAACCATCACCGCCATGCCGACGGCGATGGCCTTCTGGCCCAGGTCGCGGCCGGCCAGCTGCGGCAACTCGCGCCCGGCCAGGCGGGCCAGGCTGGAAAAGGTCGAATCGAGGGTCGAGCCGGCCGCCGAGACCATCACCACGGTCATCACCAGCAAGGCGACCAGACCCATCGAGCGGGCCAGCGCAGCCGGCACGTTGTCCGAGGCGGCCAGACCGTCGAGCTGGGCGTGCACGCCGATCAGGCTGAAGGCGAGGATGGCGAAGAAGCCCAGCACGCCGGCCACCACGAAGGCGCGGCGCATGCTGCGCTCCTCGCAGATGAAGCCGCGGTCGGTGAGCACCGGGTCGTGGAACGGGTAGCTGAACACCTGCAGGCCGGCCACCAGCAGCAGGTCGACGCCGGTCGCCAGCGCCCACTCGCTGGTGCTGACCAGCTCGCGCGGGCTGTGCTGCGGCAGGATCAGGCCGAGCACCCAGACCAGCGCGACGACGAAGATCGCCGCCTGCGCCGCATCGGTGAGGATCGAGCTGCGCAGGCCGCCGCGCAGGCTGTAGGCCAGGGTCACCGCGGTGAACAGCAGCGCCGCACCGATGAACGCCGGGCTGCCGGCGTCGCCGTAGTAGCCGCCGACCACCGCGGTGTTGCTCCACACCTCGTTGAACAGGCGGATCAGGATCGCCGCCGAGAAGGCCAGCGCGGCGGCCCGTCCGTAGTGGCTGGTGAGAAACGCCACCAGCCCGGTGGCGCCGAAGCGCCGACGCAGGCGGTAGATGACGAAGCCGGCCAGCGGGATCGACAGCCAGTAGGTGGCGTAGGCCAGGCCGCCGACCAGGCCGTAGGTCGCCCCCAGGTTGGCGGCGTTGGTCACCGACTTGGCGAAGATCCAGCTGATGAAGATGCTCGAGGTCAGCAGCCAGGGTGCCGCGCTGCGGCCCTCGGCATCCTCGCCGTGGAAGAAGCCACCGAGGGTCACCGCGCGCGGCGACAGCGCCCACATCAGCACGCCATAGAGCAGCAGGAAGCCCCAGAACAACACGCCCAGCAGAGAGGTGATTTCCATGTTCGTGCTCCTTCAGTCCTTGAGTGCGCCGCCGCAGCTGGAACCCTGCCCTGCGGTGCAGGCAAAGCAGTGGTCGCGGGTGACGATCGGGTTGCCGTCGAGCACCGCCTGCTGCAGATCGCGCAGATGGGCGCGCTCACGGCCGATCAGCTCCAGCGGCAGGCCGAGCATCTGGTTGAAGTCGCAGTCGTACAGGTAGCCCTGCCAGTCGACGCTGACCAGCGAATGACACATCACCGACGCGAGGTTCTCCGCGCGGTAGCTGTCGCGCAGCAGTTGCAGGTAGGCGTTGAACTGTCCCTTGCTGATCAGCGTGCTGCCGAAGCGGGCGATGGGCTGGTTGGTGATAGTCAGCAGATGATTGAAGACGATGCCGAAGTCCGCGGCCAGATGCGCCTTGTAGTCGGCCTCCAGCGCCGCCTGGGACGGCGGCAGGCTCGGCCCCTGCGGGTTGTAGACCAGGTTGAGGATCAGGCCGCTGTCCGGCTGGCCGTAGCCCATGGCGTTGAGCTGCCTGAGCCCCGCGATGCTACGCTCGAACACCCCGTCGCCGCGCTGGCGGTCGACGTTGTCCCGCCCATAACACGGCAGCGAGGCGGTGATCTCCACACCCTCCCCGGCCAGAAACCCGGCCAGATCCGCATGCCCCGGCTCGCCTAGGATGGTCAGGTTGCAGCGATCGATCACCCGCAGCCCTTCGCGCCGCGCATGGCTGACCAGATCGCGAAAGCGCGGGTGCATCTCCGGCGCGCCGCCGGTCAGGTCGAGGGTGTGCACCGGATGGGCATCGATCACCTGATAGAGGACAGCCAGGGTGGCGTCGCTCATGCTCTCGGTGCGCGTCGGCCCGGCATTGACGTGGCAGTGCAGACAGCGCTGGTTGCAGCGATAGGTCAGGTTGACCTGCAGGGCTTCCAGCTGGCCGCGGCGAATCGCCGGGAAGTCCAGGGCATTGAGCAGCGGGAGGGTGTCGTGCATGGCAGTTGGTGCTCCTGAGTCATGTCCATTGTCCATTGGAGGCATGAGGGTCGCGACTGTTACAACTCAGCCACTTTCTGCTCCAAGTAAATACCAGCAGCGCCGGCTGCGTGCGGATGGATTGTCGTGCGCCCCGGCGACTCACTATGCTGGCGGCAACGGGCAACGGGGGACGGCATGGACGAGGAACAGGAACTGGTGCGGCGTGTACAACAAGGCGACACGGTCGCCTGCGAGGCGGTGATTCAGGCGCATCACCGCTTCCTGATCGCCATGGCGGCTCCCCTGGTAGGCCAGGCATCGGCCGAGGATGTCGCCCAGGAGACCTGGCTCAAGGCGTTCGCTGCGATCCACCGCTTCGAGGGCCGCTCGCGGCTGCGCACCTGGCTGGCGCGGATCGCGTTGAACGAAGCGCATACCCTCATGCGCAAGTCGCGCCGCGAGATATCGCTGGAAGGCTGGGGGGCAGACCCAGGCTCGCCGATCGACACCCGCTTCAGTGAGCGTGGTACCTGGAGCGTCCCGAGCGCCGAATGGCATCACGACACGCCGGAGGCACTGCTGACCGAAGCCGAACTGCACGAGTGCATCCGCAAGCACCTGCACCGGCTGCCCGGCGACCAGCAGGCGGTGGTGATGATGCGCGAACTTGGCGGGCTGGAGTTCGCCGAGATCGCCCAGGCCACCGGCCTCAGCGAGGGCAACGTCCGCGTCCTGCTGCACCGCGGACGACAGCGCATGCATGCCATGCTCAACCACTTCGAGGAGGTGGGCACATGTTGATGTTGACCTGCAGGGAAATGTCCGAGCTGGGCTCGGCGATCATCGATGACCAATTGCACCTGCGCACGCGCCTGGCGGTGCTCGCCCACCTGAGCCTGTGCTCGAACTGTCGGCGCTATATCCGCCAGTTGCGCATCACCTCGCAGGTGCTGCAACAGATGCCGATGGACCAGGGGCCCGTCGATGCGACGGCCGTGCTGGACAAGGTGCGCAAGGCCGAGGACGACAACGGCTCGCTGTAACGCCCATCGCCCGGCGTGCTCCAATGACCACAGCGGTGACCACAGCGACGGGCGCGCAGACGCTACCGGCCTTTGCCCCCGCCCTAGCCTACAGACTCGAGACCCGCCCATGCCCGACCGCTCGCCCTCCCTCGCCAGTCGACCGCCCACCTTGGTACTGGTATGCAAGCGTCCGGCCATCGGCCACGGCAAGCAGCGCCTGGCCGCCAGTCTCGGCGCGGAACCGACGTTCGTGATCGCCGAACGGCTGCTGGACTGTGCCCTCGAGGACCTCGAAAACTGGCCGGGCGCCACGGTGATCGCCCCGGATCTGGCGCAGCATCGCAACTGGGCCCGCGCAGTCGCCCCGCTATCCTGCTGCCAGCCGCAGACGCCCGGCAACCTGGGCGAGCGCCTCAACGCCCTGGATCGCACGCTGCGCGCCGCAGGCCACCGCAGCCTGGTATTCATCGGCAGCGATGCCCCGGCCCTGCGCGAATGCGACTACCGGCAGGTGCGCAATGCCCTGGATGAAGTGGACACGGTGCTGCTCGCCGCCCGCGACGGCGGCGTGGTGCTGATGGCCTCCAACCGGCCGTGGCCGGACCTGACCGCCCTGCCGTGGAGCAGCGCCGCACTGGGGCAGGCGCTGGCCGAGGCCTGCCGTGGTGCCGAGCATTCGCTGCGGGTGTGCGGCGAGTCCTTCGATATCGACGAGCCGGCCGACCTCGATCACGCCCTGCGCGAACTGGCGGACGACCCACGTCCGGCACGACGCCGCCTGCTGCACACCTTGGCGACCGGCGGCGGAGACCACCCATGACCCCCCCCACCGCGGTCAGCGTGGTCATCCCCTGCTTTCACGACGAAGCCAGCCTCGAGCGCCTGCTCGGCCAGCTGCAACTGGCCGAGCAGGACGATGGCCAACTCCTGCAAATCATCGTCGTCGATGCCGCCCGCAGCGAGCGCTGCCGCATGCTGTGTCGCGACCACCAGGCACTCTGGCTGCCTGCCGAGCCTTGCCGAGGCGTACAGCTGCGCCAGGGCGCCGCGCTGGCCGAGCACGACATCCTCTGGTTCCTGCACGCCGATACCGAGCTGGACGGCCAGCCGCTGGCCGCCCTTTGCCAGGCGGTTGCCGATGGCGCAGCCGGTGGCTATTTCGCCTTCCGCTTCAGCGGCCAGCCGGGCTGGCAGGGCCGGCTGCTCGAACGCCTGGTGGACTGGCGCAACCAGATCGGCGTGCCCTACGGCGACCAAGGCCTGTTCTTCCGCCGCAGCGCCTACTTCGCCGTGGGCCAGCACGCGCCCTGGCCGCTGTTCGAAGAAGTCCCGCTGGTCGAGGCGCTGCGGGAATACGGCGACTTCCGTCGCATCGACCGGGGCTTGCGGGTCAGTCCGCGGCGCTGGCAGCGCGACGGCTGGTGGCGCCGCTGCCTGCGCAATCGCCTGCTGGCCCTGGGCTTCGCTCTGGGCGTGGCACCGCAGCGGCTGGCCAGGCTGTATGCTGCGCCGCGCCGGGGTCATTGATGATGGGGCTAGCCGCGAATCAGCCAGGCACCCGCCGGCATGTGATAGTGCAGTGCATCGCAATTGCCGGGCGGCGGCTGCCGCCCCGGCGGGCGGTCGGGAAACCAGATGCGGCACAGACCCGGCGGTGGCCGATGGCCACGGGGGATGCGCCCCATGCCCCACTCATGCCCCGCATGGAAAGCCGCCTTCTGCAGCTCAGGGCTGGGCGGGCCGTCCATGAGGTCGCTGTCGTTCCATTCCGGTTGAAACTCGTCCGCGGGCCACTCCGCGGCAGTAGCCTGGGTCCGCTCCTGCTCGCCCAGCTGTTCACGCAGCGCGTGCGCTTGGGCTTCGGCCTGTCGGCGCCGCTCGATCTCCTCGTCGAGCTGCTGTTGCAGGGCCAGCCGCTCGCTGTCGTCGACCGCCGGGGCAAGGTTCTGCTCGGCGGCCTGCCGGGCCTCGGCGATCAACCAGGCGTTGCTTTCCCGCAGGTTGTGATCGCTGCCTGCCAAGGTGCTGGACTTGGCCGCCAGGGCCTCTGCCTGCTGATACTGGCCTTGCTGCAGGCGAGTCTGCCCCAGGTAGTGCAGGATCGCGGGGTTGCGCGGCTCGATGCGCAGCGCGCGCTCCAGGGTCGCCGCGGCCCGGTCCAACTGGCCGGCATGCAGATCCTGGGCGGCGCTCTCCAGCAGCGCGCTCGCCGCCGGATTGGCCTGCCGCGCTGACGATGGTGCGGCACCGGCGGCGGCGCAAAACAGCGCAGCGGCGGTGCTGAGCAGCAGTGCCGGCCACATGCCGGGTATCCTCAAGGGGGTTTTCATCATGTCGGTTAGCGGTCGTCCTGGTCTCGGTGTGCTTCCCGCCAGTGCTCCTCGACATGCTTGCGTTCCACATGATCCCTGAGGTGCTCCGGCGCGCCCGTTCGACTGCCTTTCGCTGCGCTCGTTCCCCTGCGGACTCCCGCCTCATTCCGAAGCGGTTGCAACCGTCGTCGCATGCTTATGGCTCCGGAACTATGGCACCGCGACTATGCTTGGGCACTGAACGGCCGAACGGCCATCGCGGAACGGGAGGTAGCCCATGTCATCGGACACCGCACGGGTGGCGCGGCGCTGGGAACCTGACGCAGGGATGTCCCGACAGGGCTGCGGCAGGCACTCGCCTGCCGCGCCGCAGGCTCAGTCGAGCGGCTGGTCGTCGCGAATGAGGATGCACTGCAGACCGTTGTCGTCCTCGCTGTAGTCGCATACATAGAACATCTGCACTTCACCCGCCCCTGCCATGACCGCCACATAGTCGCCGACGTCAGGCACGAAGAAACCAGGCGACGCCGGCTTGGCTTCGCACTCGATGAAGGCGGTCACGAACAGCTCTGGGTCGTCATCGCCGAAGAACTCGGCAAGCTCCTCCTCGTCCCAGTCTGCCGGAGCCTGGAACGGCCCGCTAAACAGGATACGGGCATCGCCCAGGTCTTCTTCCTCGGCGTCCGGGTCGTTTTCGTCCGGTCGGTAGACGGTGCAGTCCTGCGCGTCGCCGTGGTTGAGGATGGCCTGGCGGGCGGCAAGGCGCTTGGCCGGGTCAAGACCGTCGGCTTTGCACATCTGTACCCAGACATCGTCCATCATGGGTTGCTGGTCGTTGGGATTCACGTCGATCTCCGCTATCGGGGTTGCCAGTTGTCGTTGCGCGCTTGGTAAAGAGCACGCGCTCGCCCGGCCTTCGCGGGCTAGACGGGATCATATGGTAGACCGCTTTACGGTGCCCTTGACAGCGGCGAGCAGAACCCGCAAATTCCTCAAATCATAATTGCATTACGCAAAACACAATAAGCCAGCGAGCATGCACCCCATGGACCTGTACACCTACTACCGCTCCACCTCCTCCTACCGGGTACGCATCGCCCTGGCCCTGAAGGGACTGCAAGCCCGCCACATCCCGGTGAACCTGATCGCCGACGGCGGCGAGCACCATCAGCCGGCCTACCGTGCGCTCAACCCGCAGGGCCGGGTGCCCGCCCTGCGCACCGACGACGGCGCCCTGCTGATCCAGTCGCCGGCGATCATCGAATACCTCGAGGAGCGCTACCCGCAGCCGGCGCTGCTGCCGACCGATCCGCTCGAGCGCGCCCGTCAGCGCGGCGTGGCGGCGCTGATCGGCTGCGACATCCATCCGCTGCACAACGTCGCCGTACTCAACCGCCTGCGCAGTCTCGGCGCGAACGAGACCCAGGTGCAGCAGTGGATCGGCCACTGGATCGGCGAAGGCCTGCGCGCGGTCGAGGCGCTGATCGGCGACCAAGGCTTCTGCTTCGGCGAGCCGGGCCTGGCCGACGTCTACCTGCTGCCGCAGCTGTACGCCGCGCGCCGCTTCAATGTGGACCTGGCGCCCTACCCGCGCATCGCCCGCGTCGAGCGCCTGGCCCTCGAACACCCGGCCTTCCTCCAGGCCCATCCGGATGCCCAGGCCGACAAGCCGGCCTGACGCCCATGAGAATCCTCGGCCTTCAACTGCTCATGGGCGACTTCCTCGCCCGCAGCGTGCGCGGACTGTCCTGCGCGCCGCCGCCTCGGACGTTCTCCCGCTGAACTGCTAAACCTCTAAACAACAAGATTCAAGCGAGACACCGAGATGACCGATCTGTTTGAAAACCCGATGGGCCTGATGGGCTTCGAGTTCATCGAATTCGCCGCCCCGACGCCGAACACCCTGGAACCCATCTTCGCCATGATGGGCTTCACCAAGGTCGCCACCCACCGTTC
>RCUJ01000256.1_pt1 | contig 30593 bp, 30 predicted proteins | sample 2166321 | NCBI WGS metagenome assembly RCUJ01 (sample SAMN09932808, study PRJNA488358) | compost metagenome | feature: garden; material: soil; isolation source: compost soil in an enriched community after 118 h of incubation | place: Germany: Experimental Botanical Garden Goettingen | collected... | reverse complement strand
GTGGCGGCGGCGATGCCGAACATGCCCTGCAGCACGGTCTGCGCGTCGAAGGCGGGCGGGCCCTTGGTCGTGGTGCGGTCGATGTTCGAGACCAGCTCTGCAGAGTCGAAACCGACCTGGCGTGACTCGGCCGCATTGCGCTGACCCGCGCGCTCGAGCTCGCGCCGGCCGTCTTCGAGCGCCTGGCGCTGGTCCTGCGTGAAGCGCCGCGTGCGCTCGATGAACTCGGGCAGCTCGGCGAGCGTCGGCGCCTTGCGAAAGGGCTCGGGCATCGGCCGCTCGCGCAGCAGGCGCGGATCGTGGCCGGCCTCGCGCGCCTGCTGCATCAGGTCCGCGCGCAGCCGGTCGCCGCGCTCGCGCATGTTGCGAACCAACGCGGATTCCTCGCCGTCGTCCAGCGTGTCGAGCCAGGGGCCGATGCGCATGTTGCGAACCAACGCGGATTCCTCGCCGTCGTCCAGCGTGTCGAGCCACGGGCCGATGGCCTGCGCGGGCAGCAGTTCGTCGTCGCGGGCCGCGTGCAGCGCGCCGGTCTCGGGATCGCAGCGGCGCTGGAGGAGGGCGAAGTAGTGCGCCAGCGGGCGCGGTGCATCGCCTGCGGCCTCGATGGCCGGCATCACATGGGTCACGTCGTCGGCGTCGTCTTCCACGATGTCGATCTCGCCATGGTGGATCAGCGCCACCTGCCCGCGGTGCGGAAAGAACCACGCCGTGGTGAGGCGCATGGGCACCTCGTCGAACTGCTCCGGCTCGCGGCCGGGTCCATTTCGGCGCGCGATGAAGGCGCGCGCACGCCAGTCGGGCAGGCGCCCGCGCTGCACCGGCTGCGTGGGGTGCATGTGCCAGATCTCGTAGGGCGTGCCGCCGGGGATGTGGTCGCGCGCGGGCCAGCGCTGCTGCGGCGGCGCGGCGTTGAAGAAGCGCCAGTCCATGTCCTCCGAAAAACCGGGGAACAGGTGCTCGCGCCAGTGGCCGTCGTACTGCCGGCCGATCAGGCGCATGCGGCTGGGCCGGGTCAGGTCGATCGGGCCGAGGCCGGCCGGCTCGGTCTCGCGATCGGACCGGTCGATGCGCTGCTGCGGGTCTTCGATGTTCGGCAGGCGCTGCACCTGCAGGCCGTTGACGGTCTCGAGCGCGTGGCCGATGCCCTGCGGGTTCTCGGCAAAGCCGGGGCCGCCGTAGGCGCGCGTGGCGTCGAGCCGCATCGATTCGAAGGGCTGCGGCGCGGTGGAACGGCCGTCGAGCCAGAAGCGGTCGCCGAACACCAGCAGCTGGCGCGAAAGCTCACCCACGCGCATCGCGACGGCGCAGGCGGTCTTGTCGTCCTGATGGTGCGTGTAGGCATGGCCGGTGGCCAAAAACTCGGCGTGGGGTTTGGGAATGCCCAGGTCGATGGCGCCCGTGGGGCCGAGCTCTTCGGCGGCGATCTTCCAGAACTCCGGCTCGGGCAGCAGCACGGGCGCGGCGTCCATCGACACCATGCCCATCAGCGTGACGCCCAGGCGTTGCCGGCGGCCCCGCAGGAAGGGGCGTGTGATGACGCTCAGCCGCAGCGGCTTGACGGTTTTCAAGGGGCGGCTAGCTCCGTGCGGGCGCCAAGGAAGGGGCGTGTGATGACGCTCAGCCGCAGCGGCTTGACGGTTTTCAAGGGGGGTCAGCTCCGTGCGGGTGCCACTTCGAGCGGCGTGCGCTGCCGGTCGACCGCCACCACGTCGGGGTGCGCCGGGTCCTGGACCAGGTGCAGGGTCGCGCCCGGCACCGCGAGGCGGGGCAGCAGCAGTTCGTCGACCAGCGTGCGCAGCACCACGCTCGGCACCGGGGACGACGGCGGCATCTGCAGCGTGAATTCGAGCGCGACCATGCACTGGCCGTGGCTGCCCGGGCTGGTGAGCTGGTGTTCGGAGCGCCGCACCTGCGCCACCACGCCGTGCGTGGCCACGCCGGCCCCGCCCAGGCGCTCGCCGATGCGCCGCTCCTGCGTGTACCTGCGCTGCTCGCGCGTGGCCGTGACGACCACCGCGACGCCGGCCAGCAGCGCCCCGCCCATCATCACGGCGAAGACGCTCCAGAGGACCTGTTCCCAGACGGGCATTGGCAATGCGATCGGTCGGCGGCTCAGACCTTGACGGTCATCGCCTTGGCGGCAAAGGCCAGGCCGCCGCTGGCGATCTTCATGCCGATGTTCGCGACCTTGAGCATCTTCCCCTCGATCTCGGTCGCCGAGTTCTGCGAGCGGAACACCGCCACGTCGAGCCGGATGCCCGAGAACTGCGAGTTGAGGATGTAGTTCTGCTGGCGCAGCCCCCACAGGTCGAGCGCCAGCCCGACCGCCGAGAAACGCGCCCCCACGCCGCCCGCGCGGTACCAGCGCCAGTCGTTGCTCTTGGCGTAGTTGTTGATGTAGGTCTTCGAGTTGTTCGTGTAGTCGTTCGTGATGTTCTTGTAGACCTTGGACGTCGTGTTGTAGACGTTGGTGTTGATCACGTGCTGCGTCGTGTTGTGGATGTGGTTCGTGGTGTTGAAGGTCACGTCCGGCGAGGTGTGGACCGTGGGGCCGGTCACCGTGGTGTTGGACGGACCGTTCACATGCACGGTGTTCGACGTGTTGATGGTGTCGTTGCGGCCCGCGCTCACGAAGCGGATTTCCTGCCCGTCGATGGTGCCGTTGAAGCCGCCGCTGATGGCGAGCGTCACGCCGCCGGAGATGGTGTCGTTGAGCCCGCCGCTGAGCGTGCGCGTCTTGCCGCCCGTGATGCGCTGCGTCACGCCGCCGCTCACGGTTTCGCTGAAGCCGCCCGTCACGTCGCGCGTGTCGCCGCCGGTGATGGTTTCCGTCGCGCCCGCGGTGATGTCGCGCGTCTCGCCGTCCTGGTAGGTGGCCGACTCGTGGCCCTTGATGAGGGTGGTGCGGGTGCCGTCGGTGGTGTGGGTCTCGTCGGCTTCCACTTCCACGTCGAGGTTGCGCTCGGCGTGCAGCAGGATCTGCTCGGCGCCCGCGCGGTCCTCGAAGCGCAGCATGTTGGCCTGGTTGGCCGCGCCGCCGGTGCTGGAGCGCGTGAGGATGCCGCTGGCCGTGGCGTTGGCGGGCAGCTCCCACGGCGGCATCTGGTCGCTGTTGTAGACGCGGCCGGTGATGATGGGGCGGTCGGGCTGGCCGCCGATGAAATCGACGATCACTTCCTGGCCCACGCGCGGCATGTGCATGGTGCCGTAGTTGGCGCCGGCCCAGTTGCTCGATACGCGCACCCAGCACGAGCTGTTCTCGTCCGACTGGCCGTAGCGGTCCCAGCGGAACTGCAGCTTCACGCGGCCGAAGCGGTCGGTCCAGATCTCTTCGGGGCCGACCACGGTGGCGGTCTGCGGGCCGTTGGTGCGCGGGCGCGGCGTGGTGCGCGCGGGGCGGTAGGGCACGGCCGAGGGCAGCACGGTGAAGTCGAACTCGCACACCGATTCGCTGCTGCCGCCGGTCGAGTATTCGGGCTCGCGCAGGTCGTAGCGCGTTCCGGTGACGAGGTACTCGCGGTTGTCGGCCTCGCGCGGGCAGTGCGTCATCTCGAACAGGTGGCCCGGCGCCATGCCCACCACGTTGGTGTGGCCCGAGGCCAGCTCGTGCGCGCACTGCAGCTCCTGCAGGCGGATCTTCGCGTAGGCGTCGCCTTGCTGGTGCTCGCTGTAGCCGCCGAGCCATTCATAGACTTCGTAGGTCGCGTGGTCGTGGCCCTTGGGGTCCTGCTGCACGCTCTGCAGCGAGGCGCGCGACTTCCTGAAGTCGAAGTCGTCGAGCATCACGCGGCCCGAGGTGATCTGCTCGGCCACGCGCCAGCGGTCGATGCAGGGCTCCAGCGCATTCACCACGCGGTCGCGCGGGCGGTAGGGAATGCGGGCGTGGCCCGGCAGCGGGTGGTAGCCGCCCGTGTCGTCGGCCAGCACCAGCAGGTGCGAGCCGTTGCCGTGCTCGAAGTGGTAGGCGATGCCTTCGTGCTCCATGAGGCGGCTCACGAAGGCGAAGTCGCTCTCCTGGTACTGCACGCAGTACTCCCAGGGGCGGTAGCTGCCCGTGAGGCGCTTCTCGAACTGGAAGCCGTACTTGCCCAGCACCGCGTCGAGCACCTCGGGCACGCTCTGGTTCTGGAAGATGCGGCAGTCGGTGGTGCGCGTGAGGTACCACAGCCAGGGCTGCACGAGCGCGCGGTAGATGTAGTGGCGGCCGGTTTCGTTGGCGCGCCCGACCAGCTCGAAGCGCACCACGGTGCCGTTGAGGTGGCGCGTTGTGCCGTCGTCGGCAATGGCCAGCGTGAGCGAGGTGCCGAGCAGGCGCTTCAGGTCGAGGTTGAAGCTGGTGCTGACCATGTCGACCTCGAACTCGAAGAGTTGCGAGAGTCCTTCGTGTCCCCGCATCGCGCGGAACTTGAGCTGCTCGGCGCTCAGGACGGTATGGACTTGGACGGTACGCGGCATTCGACACTTCCCTGACCCCTCGGGCTTTCACGGATGCGAAGCCTCTGCAGATGGGGCCAAGCCAGTATGAAAACGCCGCGTGTCACATCCATGACGCGCCACATGCAAAAGGCCGTCGAAACGGCCTTTTGTGAAAGCGAATGCACGCCTGCGCAGCAGGAGTGACGCAAAGGTTTTACATCGACGCTTCGAGCATCGCCTTGTAGTCGTCGCGCGTGGCCAGCCGCGGGTTGGTCTTGTGGCAATGGTCGGCCATGGCGCCGTCGATGATCTGTTCGAACATCGCGGGCGTCACGCCCACTTCGGCCAGGCCCTTGGGCAGGCCCAGGCGCGCGTTCATGTCGCGGATCGCGTGGCCGAGGTCGCCGGCCGAGTCCAGGTGCATGGCCTGCGCCATGCGTTGCAGGCGCTGTTCCTTCTGCACCGACTCGGCGCCCGAATTGAAGTGGATCACCGCCGGCAGGAAGAGGGCGTTGAGCGTGCCGTGGTGCAGGCGCGGATCGACGCCGCCCAGGCTGTGGCTCAGCGAGTGCACGCAGCCCAGGCCCTTCTGGAAGGCCATGGCGCCCTGCATCGACGCGCTCATGAGGTTCAGGCGCGCCTCGCGGTCGCTGCCGTCTTTCGTCGCGCGCTCGATGTGGCCCCAGGCGCGCTCCAGGCCGTCGAGGCCGATGCCGTCGGCCGGCGGGTTGAAGGCGGCCGACATGAAGGTTTCCATGCAGTGCGCGATGGCGTCCATGCCGGTGGCGGCCGTGAGCCGGGGCGGCAGGCCGAGCGTGAGCTCAGGGTCGCAGATGGCGGCCTTGGGCATGAGGAACCAGCTGTGGAAGCCCAGCTTGCGGTGGTCGTCGACGATGACGATGGCGCCGCGCGCCACCTCGCTGCCGGTGCCGCTGGTGGTGGGCACGGCAATGAGCGGCACCGCGCGCTCGGTGATCTTGGGCGAGCCGCCTTCGATGGTGGCGTAGGTCTTGAGCGGGCCGTCGTGCGTGGCCGCGATGGCCACGCCCTTGGCGCAGTCGATGGCCGAGCCGCCGCCCACGGCGATGAGGCCGTCGCAGCGGCCGCTGCGGTAGAGCTCGACGGCGGCGCGCACGGCGGCCTCGGTCGGGTTGGAGGGCGTCTGGTCGAACACCGAGACCTCGAGATCGGCGATGGCGTCGAGCGCCTTCTGCAGCACGCCGGCCGCGCGCACACCGGCGTCGGTGACGATCAGGGGGCGGTTGATGCCGATGCGCGCGCACTCGCTCGACAGGAGCTTGATGGCGCCGAATTCGAACTGGATCTGGGTGAGGTATTGGATGAGGGCCATGAGGGGGAACGCCCGAGGGCAGTACGATTGCTGACCGTTCGAATCTAACAAGAGGGGACATTCTTGCCCACCAACAAAACCCTTGCGTCTGTCGCACTGGGCTCAGCGCTGCTGGCCGCCTCGGTCCAGGCCGCCTGCCTCAGCGACACCCAGGTGGCCGACTTCGCCGCCGCGCAGGCGGCGCGCACGCCCGCCGCCGACATCGAGAACCTCAGCGAGGCCGACGCCGCCTGCACGCGCGCCAAGCTCAACGTGCTGCATGCGCGCAACCTCGGTGACGTGGTCGGCTACAAGGCGGGCCTGACCAACCCCGCGGTGCAGAAGCGCTTCAACTACGACCAGCCGGTGTGGGGCGTGCTCTACCAGCGCATGCTGCTGGACAGCGGCGCGGTGGTCGATGCGGCCTTCGGCGCGCGGCCACTGTTCGAAGCCGACATGCTGGTGCGCGTGAAGAGCGCCGACATCCACAAGGCGAAGACGCCGGCCGAGGTGCTGGCCAACATCGACCAGCTCATTCCCTTCATCGAGCTGCCCGACCTCGCGGTGCAGACGCCCTCGAAGCTCAACGGCCCGGGCGTGGCCGCGATCAACGTCGGCGCGCGGCTCGGCGTGCGCGGCCTGCCGGTCGATGTGCCGGCGACGGCCGACGGCCAGTCCTGGATGCTCGAGAGCCTGCGCGACATGCGCGTGGTCATGAAGGACGGGCAGGGCAAGGAGCTGGCGACCGGCAAGGGATCGGACATCCTCGAGCACCCGCTCAATGCCGTGGTGTGGCTGGCCGGCGCGCTGGCCAAGGAAGGCATCGCGCTGAAGCCGGGCGACCTGATCAGCCTGGGCTCGTTCTCGCCGCTGCTGCCGCCCAAGGCCGGGCAGACGGTGGTGGTGAGCTACGAAGGGCTGTCGCGCATGCAACCGGTGGTGGTGTCTTTCAAGTGAGCACGACCACGACAGCGAACCGCCTCGCGCAACCCGCACTCACCCCGAAGATGGCCGGCGTGGTCGAGCGCATGGCGCGCGCGGGCCATCCGCCGCTCGACCAGCTCACGCCCGACGAAGCCAAGGCCTCGTACGAAAAAGGCGCGGGCGTGCTCGAGGTGCCCAAGCCCGAGCTGACGCGCATCGAAGACTTTCACATCGCCGCGCGCGACGGCCACGCGATTCCCGCGCGGCTGTACGCACCGTCGGCCGAGGTGCTGCCGGTGCTCGTGTACTTCCACGGCGGCGGCTTCACGGTCGGCAACATCCGCACGCACGACACGCTGTGCCGCGTGCTCAGCCTCAAGAGCGGCTGCGCGGTGGTGTCGGTCGACTACCGGCTCGCGCCCGCGCACAAGTTTCCGACCGCATCGGACGATGCCTGGGACGCGTTCCAGTTCGTTGCCACGCAGGGCGCGAGCCTCGGTCTCGACGGCACGCGCCTGGCAGTGGGCGGCGACAGCGCGGGCGGCACGCTGGCGGCCGTGTGCGCGATCCTGGCGCGCGATGCCGGCCTGCCGGTGGCGCTGCAGCTGCTCATCTACCCCGGCATGGCCGCGCACCAGGACACCGAGTCGCACCGACGCCATGTCGACGGCCCGCTGCTGACCAAGGCCATGATCGACTTCTTCTTCGCCCAGTACGTGAACACGCCCGCCGACCGCGACGACTGGCGTTTCGCGCCCTTGCTGGCCGACGACGTCGACGATGTGGCGCCGGCCTGGATCGGGCTGGCCGAGGCCGACCCGGTGGTGGACGAAGGCATCGCCTACGCCGACAAGCTGCGCGCCGCGGGCGTGGCGGTCGACCTGGAAATCTACCGTGGCGTGATCCACGAATTCATCAAGATGGGCCGCGCGATTCCCGAAGCGCTGCAGGCGCAGAACGACGCGGCCCGCGCACTGAAAGAGGCATTGAACCCATGAGCGAGAACAACAACACCCCGGTCCGCCGCGAGGACTTCCACTACTTCCACCGCCTGCGCGTGCGTTGGGCCGAGGTGGACATGCAGAAGATCGTCTTCAACGCGCACTACCTGATGTACTTCGACACCGCCATCGCCGACTACTGGCGCGCGATGGCGCTGCCGTACGAAGAGGCGATGCACTCGCTGGGCGGCGACCTGTACGTGCGCAAGGCGACCATCGACTTCCGCGCCTCGGCCCGCATGGACGACGTGATCGACGTGGGCATGAAGTGCGCGCGCATCGGCAACTCGTCGATCATTTTCCAGGGCGGCCTGTTCCGCCAGGACGAGTTCCTGGTGGGCTGCGAGCTCGTCTACGTGTTCGCCGACCCGGCCACGCAGACCTCGAAGCCCGTGCCCGCGGCCCTGCGCGAGACGCTGACGGCCTTCGAGGCCGGCGAGCCGATGCGCACCGTCGAGACCGGCGACTGGGCCACGCTCGGCGAAGGCGCGAGCGCGCTGCGCCGCGCCGTGTTCATCGAGGAACAGAACATTCCCAAGGAGCTGGAGTGGGACGCGCACGACGCGGTCGTGCTGCACGCGGTGGCACGCAACCGGCTCGGCCAGGTCATCGGCACCGGCCGGCTGCTGCCCGCCGAGGACGGCGTCTCGCACATCGGCCGCATGGCGGTGCACCGCACCTTGCGCAGCGGCGGCCACGGCGCGGCCGTGGTGCAGGCGCTGGAAGACGCGGCCCGCGCACGCGGCGACCGCGAGGTGGCGCTCAATGCGCAGCGCAGCGCCGAGCGCTTCTATGCGCGGCTGGGCTACGCGGTGCACGGCCAGCCTTTCGAGGAAGCCGGCATCGCGCACATCGAGATGCGGCGCGCGCTGCGCTGAGCGCTCCCGATCAGTAGCGGGCCGGCGGGTCCGGCACGTAGCCGGGGTCCGAGCCCGGGAACGGCGACGGGCCCGACGGGCGCGGCCAGCGCTGCGGCACCGGAATGACGCCCGCGGCGACCAGGTTCTCGCGGCTGTCGTAGCGGATGCGGATCACCTCGTCGGGCTGCGAGCTGGCGCGCTCGAAGGTCGTCTTGCCGACGTACGAGGTCTCGCGCCGTCCGTGGGCCGTGCCCAGGCTCGGGCTGGGCGCCGACTGGCGGGCCATGGCGCTGGCGGACGACTCGGCGGCCATGTCGGCGTTGCCGGCGCTGCCTGCGGGTGGGGCCGCCTTGGCGCGCGCATCGCCCATCGACGACGGTGCCGGCGGCGCCTCGCTGCGCCGTTCGCGGCTGCTGTTGCTGTACTCGTCGCGCGACGGATAGGGCGTCACGACCGGCGGCGGCGGTTCCGGCCGGCGTTCGCGGAACATCGCGACGCCGATCACGCCCACGTCGTCGGGGCGGCCCGTGCGGCTCGCGTAGGAGTTGCCGGCGGCGGCGAACTCGAAGGCCGCGATCTGCGAATCGCTCTTGCGCCAGCCCGCGATGTCGCTGCGCTCGCGCGGGCCGAACACGTAGCCGTTCTGGCCGACGCCGGCGGTTTCGCCGGTGACGACGTTGACGCCGTCCACCGACATCACGGCCATGATGCGTTCGCCCATCGCGTTGCGCGCCCGGATCGCATAGCGCGCGCCGGGGCGGCCGGCCACCCAGTACTCGCCGCGGTGGCGGTAGATCGGCAGCTCGGCGCCGCTCGTGCGGTCGACGATGCTGATGTTCATCAGCCCGCCGATGCGGCTGGCACCGGAGGGGTACGGCCGCATCGGGCTTTCCGCCCCCGCCGACAGCGCGGTCAGGGCCAGGACGGTGGTGAGGAGAAGTCTGCGCTGCATCATGGTGGCTTCCTTGCCAGGAGTGGATCGATGCAGGCTTCTACGGCGGGGCCTCGCGAACGGGGTTAAGCGCCGCGCAAAAAAATGGCGCTGTCGGTGAGACAGCGCCAAGCGCCCCCGGAAAGAAGGCAGGGACGCAGGGGAAATCAGATGTCTTCGAGCAGCGGGTAGGGCAGCGGCTCGACCGACAGCGCCGGTCCGCCGGGCGCCCCCGCGTGCAGGCCGCCGGCCTCGAGCGCGGCGATCTGGATGGAGATGAGCGCCGACCAGCCGCCATCGGGCGCGGGCGCGGCCTGCGCCACGGTGCCCACGGGCTGTTCGGCGTCGTTGGCTGCGAACACCTCCTGGCCCGCGGCCAGCGGGGCATCGGTCTGCGCGAGGTAGGTGCGGCGCTTGAGCGTGCCGCGGAACTGGCTGCGCGCCACGATTTCCTGGCCGGGGTAGCAGCCCTTCTTGAAGTTCACGCCACCCACCGACTCGTAGTTGATCATCTGCGGCACGAAGGCCTCGATCACCGGCGTGGTCAGCGTGACGATGCCGCTGCGCACCTCGCTCCAGGGCCACAGGGCGGCGTCGAGCGTCGGGCCCACGGGCGCCTTCTGGTCGGCCGGCGCGATCCACAGCGCGCGCGGCACGCCGTCGGCCGGGTACAGCGACACCACGCTGATGTCTTCGCCGATGGCCGTGCGGCGACCGGGCGGCAGGGCCGCGTCGAGGCCGTTGGCGGTCAGGGCGGTGCCGGCCACGCCGTGCAGCGCGAACTGCTCGGTGGCGTCGGTCAGCTTGACCTTGGCGCGCAGCACGTACATCGACAGGCGCTTGAGCGTGGCCGCCAGGATGTCGCGGCTGCACACCAGCAGGATGAGTTCGGGTTGCGGGCGGATGCCGATGAAGCTGGCGATCACGCGGCCCTTGGCCGTGCAAAGCGCCGCCAGGCGGGCTTCGGTGGCGCCGAGCAGCGAGAAATCCTGCGTGAGCTGGCCGTGCAGGAAGCTGGCGGCATCGGGGCCTTCGGCGCGGATCACGCCGAGGTGGGGCAGGGTGCTCACCCCGTTGAGAACGACTGTGGTCATCGCTGAATTATCATGGCCGTGCCTGTTCCTTCGGGGCGGCAGGGATTCCCCGTCGCAGCGACGGGGCCGGCCGTTCCCGCGGGTCGGTGTCCATCTGCTTGCCAGCCCTTTTTCTTCCTCCGTCTTTTCCTCGGATTCGTGCGCAGCTTCTTCCTCACGCTCTTCCTGCTCGTGGCCCTGGCCGTCCTGGCGCTCGGCGGCGCCGGTCTCTGGTGGGTGCACCAGCCGCTCAAGTTGCCGACGCCCAGCGTCGACCTGTCGGTGGAACCCGGCACCACGCCGCGCGGCATTGCGCAGGCCGTGGCCGACACCGGTGTCGACGTGCAGCCGCAGCTGCTGTACCTGTGGTTCCGCGTCTCGGGGCAAGACCGCCAGATGCGCGCCGGCAGTTACGAACTGGAACGCGGTGTCACGCCCAAGCTGCTGCTCAACGTCCTGGTGCGCGGCGAGGAAGCCACGCGCAGCGTGGTGCTGGTCGAAGGCTGGAACATCCGCCAGGTGCGCGCCGCGCTCGCCAAGGCCGAGCAGCTCAAGCCCGAAAGCGTGGGCATGAGCGAAGACGCGCTGATGGCCGCGCTGGGCAAGCCGGGCCTGCACCCCGAAGGCCGCTTCTTCCCGGACACCTACACCTACTCGAAGGGCTCGACCGACATCGCGCTGCTGCAGCGCGCCATGCGGGCCATGGACAAGAAGCTCGAAGCCGCCTGGGCGGCACGCGCGGCCGATTTGCCGCTCAAATCGGCCGATGAGGCGCTTATTTTGGCCAGCATTGTCGAAAAGGAGACAGGCAAGGCCAACGACCGCGCGGAGATTGCCGCCGTCTTCACCAACCGGCTGCGCATCGGCATGCCGCTGCAGACCGACCCGACCGTGATCTACGGCATGGGCACCGCCTTCGACGGCAACCTGCGCAAGCGCGACCTGCAGACCGACACGCCCTGGAACACCTACACCCGCGGCGGCCTGCCGCCCACGCCGATCGCCATGCCCGGCAAGGCCGCGCTGCTGGCGGCCGTGCAGCCGGCGCAGAGCAAGTCGCTGTACTTCGTCTCGCGCGGCGACGGCACGAGCCAGTTCAGCAGCTCGCTCGACGACCACAACCGCGCGGTCAACCGCTACCAGCGAGGCGGTGGCAGCAGCTCCCAACCCAAGGCGACCCAATGAGTTCGATCAGCAATGGCGGTCTGTTTCTGACGCTGGAAGGCATCGACGGCGCGGGCAAGTCGAGCCACCTCGACGCGCTGGAAGCCCGCTTCAAGGCGCAGGGCCGCACCGTGGTGCGCACGCGCGAACCCGGCGGCACGCCGCTGGCCGAGACGCTGCGGGGGCTGGTGCTCGAACAGCCGATGAACCCGCTGACTGAATCGCTGCTGGTGTTTGCGGCGCGCTGCGACCACATCGCCCAGGTCATCGAACCGGCGCTGGCGCGCGGCGAGGTCGTGCTGTGCGACCGTTTCACCGACGCCACCTTCGCCTACCAGGGCGCGGGGCGCGGCTTCGACACCGCCGTGCTGGCGACCCTCGAACAGTGGGTGCAGGCGGGCCAGGCAGGTCTGCCTGCGTCGCAACTGCTGCAACCCCAGGTGACCGTGTGGTTCGACCTCGCCCCCGAGATCGCCGCCCAGCGCCTGGCCGGTGCGCGCGTGCCCGACAAGTTCGAGGCCCAGCCCGTCGAGTTCTTCCGCCGCGTGGCGCAGGGCTATGCGGCCCGCGCCGCCGCTGATGCGTCGCGCTTCGTGCGCATCGACGCGAGCCAGGCCCGCGACCAGGTCTGGCAGCAGATCGACACCGCGCTGGTGGCGCGCGGCGTGCTGTCGCCGGTGCAGGGAGCCGCGCGATGAGCGAGCCGGTGAACACGCTGACCCCGTGGCTGCGCCAGCCCTTGGCCGAACTGCTGCGCCAGCGCGGCCATGCCTGGCTGCTGCAAGGCCCGTCGGGCATCGGCCAGTACGAACTCGCGCTGGCGCTCGCCGCCGCCTGGCTGTGCGAACAGCCGGTGGAGGAGGGCGGTGCCGCCTGCGGCCACTGCGCGAGCTGCCACGCCATCGAGGTCCGCACCCACGCCGACCTGTGCGTGCTGATGCCCGAGGTCGCGATGCAGGAACTGGGCTGGCCGCTCGACGAAAAGGCCCAGTCCGACATCGACGACAAGAAGCGCAAGGCCAGCCGCGAGATCCGCGTCGAAGCCATGCGCGACGCCGTCGGCTTTGCCCAGCGCACCAGCGCGCGCGGCCGCGGCAAGGTCGTGCTCGTGTATCCGGCCGAGCGCATGAACACCATCACGGCCAACGCGCTGCTCAAGACGCTCGAGGAACCCGTCGGCGACGTGCGCTTCGTGCTCGCCAGCGAAGCCGCGTGGCAGCTGTTGCCGACCATCCGCAGCCGCTGCCTGGGCTTCACGCTGCCGTGGCCCGAAACCGCCGAGGCCGAGGCCTGGCTGGCGGCGCAGGACGTGCCCGCCGCCGACGCCGCGCAACTGCTGCGTGCCGCGGGCGGACGGCCCAGCGATGCGCTGCGGCTGGCGCGCTCGGGCCAGTCGCCCAAGGCGTGGTCGCTGCTGCCCAAGGCGGTATCGCGCGGCGATGTGGGCGCGCTGGCCGACCAGGCGCCGGCCCAGGCCGTGGTCTCGCTGCAAAAGCTCTGCCACGACCTCATGGCCGTGGGCCACGGCGCCGAACCCCGATTCTTCGATGCGGCCGACCTGCCGCCGGCCCCGCACAAGCTGGCGCTGGCGCGCTGGTCGAAGTCGCTCGCCGCCGCCGCGCGGACCGCCGAGCACCCGTTCAACGCCGGCCTCATGCTCGAAGCGCTTGTGAGCGAGGCGCGAAGCACCCTAAACTCTGCCGCTCGCCGCCCATGAACCAACCTGTCGCTCCCGCCGCCCCTTCGTCTGCCACGCCCGCCCGGCCGAGCGTCATCCAGCTCGCCATCAAGGAAAAGGGCGCGCTCTACGCGGCCTACATCCCGCTGTTTGCCGAGGGCGGCATCTTCATTCCGACCACGCGCGAATACCGGCTGGGCGACGACGTCTACGTGCTGCTCACGCTGCCCGAAGACCCGCAGCGCTATCCGGTCGCCGGCAAGGTCGCCTGGATCACGCCGGCCCGCGCCGCCGGCAACCGGGCGCCGGGCGTCGGTGTGCGCTTTCCCTCGGACGAGAAGTCGCGCCAGCTGAAGGCGCGCATCGAAGCTGCGCTCGGTGGCTCCATGGCCTCCGACCGCCCGACCCAGACCATCTGAGTTCTTTCTCCGCCGCCGTCCCCGTGACGCGGAACTCCGGACACGGCGCGATCTCCCACAGGCGCGCCGCACTTCATCCTTTCCGATGTTCACCGACTCCCACTGCCACCTGACCTTTCCCGAATTCGCGGACCAGATGCCCCAGATCCGCGCCGCCATGGCCGCCGCCAAGGTCGACCGGGCGCTGTGCATCTGCACCAAGCTCGAGGAATTCGACGACGTGCAGGCGCTGGCCGCCAGCTACGACAACTTCTGGGCCAGCGTGGGCGTGCACCCCGACAACGAGGACATCGCCGAGCCCACCGTGGAAGACCTGGTGCGCCTGTCGGCGCGCCCGCGTGTCGTGGCCATCGGCGAAACCGGCCTCGACTACTACCAGATGGAAGAACGCAAGGGCGGCCGCAGCATCGCCGACATGGAGTGGCAGCGCGACCGCTTCCGCGTGCACATCCGCGCCGCGCAGCAGACCCGCAAGCCGCTGATCATCCACACCCGCGACGCCTCGGCCGACACGCTGGCCATCCTCAAGGAGGAGGGCGAAGACGGCGCGGGCAGGGCGGCCGGCGGCGTGTTCCATTGCTTCACCGAAACCGCCGAGGTGGCACGCGCCGCGCTCGACCTGGGTTTCTACATCTCCTTTTCGGGCATCCTGACCTTCAAGAAAGCCCAGGACCTGCGCGACGTGGCGGCCTTCGTGCCGCTGGACCGCATGCTGATCGAGACCGACAGCCCCTACCTGGCGCCCGTGCCGTACCGCGGCAAGACCAACAACCCGTCGTACGTGCCCTTCGTGGCACAACAGATCGCCGAACTGCGACAAATGCCCGTAGAGGACATCGCCAAGGCGACAAGCGACAACTTCGAAACATTGTTCAGGGAAGTCAAATCATGAAAAACTACTTTAAGAAGTCGATATATCTTGTTGTCATGGCTGCATCTTTTGCAGCGCATGCCGGTTCGTTCGAAGACTTTTTCCGCGCCGTGCGCGGCGACAACGCCAGCGGTGTGCGCACCCTGCTGAACCGCGGTTTCGACCCGAACACGCGCGACGAACACGGCCAGACCGGCTTGATGCTCGCGCTGCGCGAGCCGTCGCCGAAGGTCATCCAGGTGCTGATGGAGTCGCCGCAGCTCAACGTCGACCTGGCCAACGCCAAGGACGAAACGCCGCTGATGCTGGCGTCGATCAAGGGCCAGCAGGACCTGGTGGTGCAACTGCTCAAGCGCGACGCCGCCGTCAACAAGACCGGCTGGGCACCGCTGCATTACGCGGCGAGCAGCGGGCAACTGTCGATCATGAAGCTGCTGCTCGAGAACCACGCCTTCATCGACGCCCAGTCGCCCAACGGCACCACGCCGCTGATGATGGCCGCAATGTACGGATCGAACGACGCCGTGAAGCTGCTGCTGGCCGAAGGCGCGGATACGGCGATGAAGAACCAGCTTGGCATGACTGCGGTCGACTTTGCAGTGAAGGCCAATCGGGCTGAGTCTGCGGAGCTGATCAAGGCGGCTGGGGATGCGAAGGCGAATGGGGTGAAGGCGGTGCCGAAGGATGGGAAGTGGTGAGCGGCTGGATGGGTTGAGTGCGGCTGGGATGGCCCATCTGAAATCAACACAATGTGCATTATGTAAAATGACTTGTGTAGATGCGGACCGTTTGCCGCTATGAACCAGAGAGCCTTGGCAGTCCTCGACCCGAGCCAAATGCCCTTCCGGCCTTCGCACTTCGCCCAGCCCTTCATTTCAAGCCTGAGCGAAGTTGCCCTGAATCGAATCAGCTCAGCGTGCTCCCATCCGGCAGCTTCGCAATCACCTTGATCTCGAACTGGAACCCATAGAGCCACGTCACGCCGATCCCGGTCAGCGTCGGGTGCGGCGCTTCGCCCCAGTACTCGGGCACCAGTTTCCAGATCGTTTCGAAGTTCGATTCCGGATCGACGATGAAGACCGTCACGTCGACCACGTCGTCGAAGGTGCAGCCCGCGGCTTTCAGGATGGCGTTCAGGTTGTCGAAGGCGCGCCGCACCTGCGCTTCCAGTTCAGGCTCCGGCGAGCCGTCTTCGCGGCTGCCGACCTGTCCCGACACGAACATGAAGCCGTTGGAGCGAACGGCTGGCGAATAGCGGTTGCGTTCGTAGAGCGCCTGGCGCCCAGGTGGAAAAACGACGTCGCGTGAGGAGGCCATGGGGTGTTTTCTTTCTGCGGTGAATGAGGACGATGCAGGGACTTTAGGAAGCCATGCGCCATCGATAAACGGGCAAAGCCAACAATCACTGTTTGCAGATCCCAAACAATCGCCGCGCAGGAGCCCTCCCATGGACCGTTTCGATGCAATGCAGGCCTTCACCCGCGTGGTGGAAGCCGGCAGCTTCACCAAGGCCGCCGACACGCTGCACATGAGCAAGACCAGCGTGACCCAGCTCGTGCAGCAGCTGGAGGCGCGGCTGCGTGTGAAGCTGCTCAATCGCACGACGCGCAAGGTGAACGTCACGGCCGATGGCGCGGCGTACTACGAGCGTGCGGTGCGGCTGCTGGCCGACCTGGACGACGCCGAGACCAGCCTGTCGAGTGCCGCCGCCCTGCCCCGCGGACGCCTGCGGGTGGACGTGCCCAGCCCGCTGGCCCGCATGATCCTGGTGCCCGCGCTGCCGGCCTTCCATGCGCGCTACCCCGACATCCAGCTCGACATGGGCGTGAGCGACCGCATGGTCGATGTGATCGGCGAGAACGTCGATTGCGTCGTGCGCGGCGGCGAGCTCACCGACCCCTCGCTCATGGCCCGCCGCGTGGGCGACCTGCAGCTCGGGGTTTATGCGGCGCCGAGTTACCTCGAACTGGCAGGCACGCCCGCGCACCCGCGCGAGCTGGAAGACACGCACCACCGCATCGTCGGCTTCCTGTGGTCGCGCCACGGCAAGACCTTTCCGTACGCCATGCGCCGGGGCGGCGAGCGCGTCGACGTGCAGGGCCGCTACGTGCTCTCGGTCGACGACGGCAACGCCTACCTTGCGGCCGGGCTGGCGGGCCTGGGCATCCTCTGGCTGCCGGACTACATGGCCGCGCCGCACCGGGCGCGCGGCGAACTGGTGCCGCTGTTCGAAGACTGGCAGCTCGATCCGATGCCGCTGTACGTGGCGTTCGCGCCGAACCGGCATGTGAGCGCCAAGCTGCGTGCGTTCATCGAGTGGGTCGCCGGGCTCATGGCGCAGCATGCGCCGGTCATCGTTCGCCCTGGCCCGTCGGATTCACGTTGACGCAGCCTCTGCTTCTTGCAGCGCGCGCCACATCACCTTGCCGCTGCCGCTCTTGGGCAGTGCGTCGACGAACTGCACCACGCGCGGCGCCTTGTACGCCGCCATGTTCGCGGCGCACCAGTCGATGATGTCCTGCGCGCTCACCGGCGCTTGCGCAGGCTTGAGCACCACCAGCGCCTTGACCGATTCGCCGCGGTAGGCGTCCCGGGTCGCGATCACGCAGGCCTCCTGGATGGCCGGGTGGCGGAACATCAGTGCCTCCACCTCGGCCGGCCAGACCTTGAAGCCGCTCGCGTTGATCATCCGCTTGAGCCGGTCGGTGACGAAGAAGTAGCCCTCCCCGTCCACATGCCCCATGTCGCCGGAGCGGAAGAAGCGCTTGCCGTCGATCTCGACGAAGGCGGCCTCGGTGTCCGCCGGCCGCTTCCAGTAGCCCGCGAAGACCTGCGGCCCGTGGATCACGATCTCGCCCTGCGCTCCCGGCGCGACCTCGCGGCCCGTGTCGGGGTCGATCACGCGCGCGTCGGTGCTCATGAACGGGATGCCCAGGCACTGCAGCTTGGGCGCGTCGGGCGGGTTGTAGTGCGAGGGCGCGGCGGTCTCGGTCAGGCCGTAGGCTTCGACGTAGCGCAGGCCGTACTGCTCGAACAGCCGCTGCGCCACCGCCTGCGGCATCGCCGCCCCGCCGCCGCCGATGGCCACCAGGCTCGACAGGTCGAAGCGCGCCACGTTCGGGCTGGCCAAGAGGTCGATGACCATGGTCGGGATGTTGGCCCAGTGCGTGACCTGGTGCGTGGCGATCAGCCGGCCCGCCAGTTCGCGGTCCCAGCGCGGCATCAGCACGGCCGTGGCACCCACCTGCATCGCCGCGTGCATGACGCCGACCATGCCGGTGATGTGGAACATCGGCACGGCCACGAGGTGGATGCTCTGCGGCGTCACGTTGCCCCAGGCATTGATGGCCATCGCGTTGTGCATCGCGTTCGCGTGGCTGAGCATGCAGCCCTTGGGCAGGCCGGTCGTGCCGCTGGTGTAAGGCAACAGGGCCAGTGCGTCTGCATCGGCGCTGGCCACGGGCGGTGTCTCTTCGCAGGCCAGGCAGTCGGTCCACGCGTGCACCGTGCCACCGGCCAGCGTCGGCAGTTCGCGTCGCGGCAACAGCCACGGCGCCCAGGCTGCCGGCATGTCCTGCTCCGACAGCGCGGCCGGGTCGAAGGCATCGGTGAACTGGGTCACGACGAGATGGCGCAGCTGCTGCGCCTGCGGCAAGGCGTCGCTGGCTTTCGCGAGCTCGACCGCGAGGTCCGCCGTCGCAATCGCCACCTGCGCATCGGGATCGACGATGAAATGCTTCAGCTCCTCGGCGCGGTTCATCGGGTTGACCGGCACCACCACGGCATCGGCGCGCAGGATCGCGAAATGCGCGATCACCAGCTGCGGGCAGTTCTGCATCGCCAGCAGCACGCGGTCGCCGGGGCGCACGCCCAGCGCATGCAGGCCGGCCGACAGGCGCTCGACGGCGGCCCACAGCTGCGCGTAGCTCATCGTGCGGCCCATGAAGATGAGCGCCGCCTTCTCGGGAAAGCGGCGGGCATTGACCGCGAGGTTGTCCCACAGCGGCGTGCGCGCCGCGTGCAAGGTGCGCGGCAGGCGCCGGGGCCAGAACGTGTGATGCGGGCGGGTGTGCATGGCGTGCTCCTGGTGGGTGGTAACCGGTCGATGGGCGTGGCTGCGCCCTGCCCGCTTCCGGCGTGCCGGAGGCGGGAGCGATGTTCGGGAACGAGACGGCTACGGCTGGCCGGGCGCGATGCCCGCGCGCGCAAAGGCGGCCTGCGACTGGGCGCCGTTCATGTAGACGTCCTTGCGCGTCACCTCGCCGGCGTCGTTGACGTCGACCACGTCGAGCATCTCGACGCGCGCGGTGAACGGCTGCCCTGCCGTGTCCTTCAGCGGCAGCACCATCACCCACTCCAGCACCCAGTGCCGCGCGCCGAACAGGCTGCGCCGCAGCTCGAAGCTGAAGGGATAGCGGGCGAACACGCCGACGCAGTACTGGCGCAGCGCCTCGCGCCCGCGCACCGGCGCGGAGCCGTCGTGCAGCCAGTAGGTCGTGTCTTCGGAATGCAGCGACGCGATGCGGTCGGGGTCGCGCGTTTCCCATCCGACGTGGTACCGCGCGAACAACGCTTCGGTCCCCAGGGCGGGGTCGGCGGGATCGGTCTTGCCAGGAAACGCCATGTCTGTCTCCATCGGATGTGATGGAGAAATTTACCGACTCAAAGTCGGTTTGTCAATCCGGGTGTGAACCCGACCCGTGTTGCTGCAGCCCGCACAGCATGGTTTCGAGCAACCGGCAGTGCAGCTGCACGGCGGCCATCGGGTCTTGCGCCGCCCCGCAGGCCAGCGCTGCTTCGGCCACCGCGCCGGCGATGAGCCGCGTGGCGGCCTCGATCTCTTCGGGTGGCGTGCCCGCCGGCATGATGGCCACCAGCCCGGTGCGGATCGAGTCCATGAAGTGGCGGTCGTCGATGCCGCGCCAGCGCTCCCAGCCGAGCACCACGGGCCCGTCGACCAGGATCAGCTGGCGCAGGCCTTCCTGCGTGGCCGCTTCGAGGTAGATGCGCAGGTTGGTCGCGATGGTGTGGGGCGAGCGGTGCCCTTCGATGCGCTGGATGCGCGTGCCGAGTTCCGCTGCGAGCTCGGCCTGCACCGCATCGAGCACGGCCTCGAAGACATCGTGCTTGGCGCGAAAGTGGTGATACAGGCCGCCCTTGGCGATCCCCGCGCCGGCCGCGATGTCGTCGATGCTGACCGCCGCGAACCCCCGCTCGATGAACAGCTGTCGCGCCGAGGCGAGGATGGCCCCGACGGTGGTTGCGCTGCGCTTGGCCTGCTGGACCATGTGCGTCTTTCTCCTCGATGGCTGCTGCGCCACGTGAACACGCGGGCAGTATGGCACGCAGCATCGGCCCGGCAGGCCCGGGCGCAGCGCTGTCTCTGGCTCAACCCGCCGGCTGCGCCACCTTGCTCCAAGCCTCGTACAAGTCCTCATCGGCCTCATCGCGCACCGGCAGCGAATGCAGCTTCATCTCACGCTGCTCCAGCGGCCGGGCGATCTCGACGTAGCCGCGCGCGGCCGACAGGTCGAAGGGTTCGCCGTCCTCGTTCGAGTAGGCGTAGAAGACCTCCTTCACGCCCGACAGGTACATCGCCGTCAGGCACATCGAGCACGGGTAGCCGCTGGCGTACACGGTGCAGCCCGACAGGTCGGTGCTCTTCAGGGCCTTGGCGGCGGCGCGCACGGCCTGCATCTCGGCGTGGGCCGAGGGGTCGCACAGGGCGTCCACCTCGTTGACGGCGGTGGCAATCACCTTGCCGTCGCGCGCGATCACGGCGCCGAAGGGCCAGGTCTTGCGTTCGCGGATGTTGCCCATGGCGAGGCGGATGGAGTCGAGCAGGTACGCGCCTGCGTGGGGGTCATGGGATGTTGTCATTCAGCAAAAGCTCCCGCGGTCAGCTGCCGCGATAGGTGGAAAAAAACCAGGGGGCGCACAGCATCGGCACGTGGTAGTGCTGCGCGGCATCGGCGATGGCGAAGCGCACGGGCACCACGTCGGACAGCGCATCGGCCGCCTTGAAGTGGTCCCCGACGTGGAACTGCAGCTCGAACTGTCCGGTGCGCGCGGAGGCGGCGGGCAGCATGGGCGCGTCGGTGCGGCCGTCGGCGTTGGTGCGCGTGCTGTTCAGGCGCGTCGGCGGCGTGGTCGCCACGTCGTAGAGGTCGACCTTCAGCCCGACGAGCGGGCGGCCGGTGGTGATGTCGAGCACGTGGGTGGTGATGCCGGTCATACGAAGAAAACTCCTTGCGGACGAAGGGAACGAACGGGGCCTGCTTGGTCAGCTGCCGCGCGAGTAGGTGTAGCTCCACGGGCCGAACTGGATCGGCAGGTGGATGCGCTCGGCCACGTTGGCCACGCGGATGCGCACCGGCAGCTTCGACAGGAACGGCGGCGTGGGCAGGCGCGACTGCTTGCGCGCAAAGTACTCGTCCACGTGCAGCAGCAGCTCGTAGTCGCCGGCGCGGTAGCTGTCGCCGATCAGCAGCGGCTCGTCGGAGCGGCCGTTGCCGTTCATGGTCACGGTGCGCAGCAGCTTGAAGCCGTCGCCCTCGCGCACCGAGAGATCGATGCGCAGCCCGGTCGCCGCGGCGCCGTGGAAGGTGTCGAGCGCATGCACGGTCAGGCGCGGGCTCACGCCGTGCAGCACGATGGGGCCGCTGGCCTGGGCCGGGCCGGCGGGTGCGGCCGTTGTTTGCGCAACAGCACCGTGGGGCGCCAGGGCCGCGGCGCCGAGCGCGAGGCCCGACAGCGCGAAGCGACGGCGTGCGGGCAGGGAAATTTCTTTCTCAGGCATGGACCGCTCCTTGGGAGGTGGACGCACCCAGCAGCGTGTCGATGCGACCGCGGGTGATGAGGCCGATCTGCGTCAGCGCCGCGCGGCGCTCGGCTTCGGTGGACTCGGCGGCGCGGCTGCGCAGCGCCTCGAAGATCTGGCCCTTGGTGCTGCGCCGCACCGCGATGATGAAAGGAAAGCCGTGCCGCTCGCGGTACACGCGGTTCAGCCGCTGGATCTCGGCCATCTCTTCGCGGCTCAGCGCGTTCAGGCCCGCACTGCCCTGCTCGCCGACCGACTCGGCGGTCATCGTGCCGGCCTGGGCCTCGCGGCCCGCCAGCTCGGGGTGGCCGCAGAGGAACGCCAGCTGCTGGGCGTCGGGTGCGCGGCGCACCACGTCGAGCATGGCTTCGTGCAGCGCGTCGATGGTGGCGAAGGGCCGCAGCGACCAGGCCGAGCGTGCGACCCAGGGCGAGTTCTCGAAAGTCGGCCCGAGTGCGGCGACGAACGCGTCGCAGTCCATGGCGTTGAGCGCCTCGAGGTCGAAACGATGGGCGTGGGAAGGCATGGAGAGCATCTCCTTTGTATTCAGACAGTCGGACGAAGGGGTGGAAGGAATCAGCGCGCGGGCGTCTTGTGCAGGCGCGGCACGAACAGCAGGATCAGCACGGTGGCGCAGATTTCGACCGCCGCGACCACATACAGGCCCGGCGCCAGGCTGCCGGTGGCGGTCTTGATGAGGCCCAGCATCCACGGCGCGCCGAAGCCCGCGAGGTTGGCGATCGAGTTGATCAGCGCCACGCCGCCGGCGGCTGCGGTGCCGGCCAGGAAGCGGTTGGGCATCTGCCAGAACACGGGGATCGCGCTCATGGTGCCGACGATGGCCAGCGTGAGGCCGGCCAGCACGAGGGCCGGGCTCTGGCGCAGGAACAGCGCCACCACCAGCAACGCACCCGAACCCAGCGCCGCGGCCAGCGCGCAGTGGTAGCGCGACTCCTGGTGGCGGTCGGAGTGGAAGCCGTTCCAGATCATGCCGGCCGCGCCGCACAGGTAGGCGCCGGCCATGATCCAGCCCACGGTCAGCGGGTTGGTGAAGCCGATCTCTTTCACCAGCGTCGGGCCGTAGAAGGTGAGCGACGAGTTCGCCGCGATGATGCAGAAGAAGATCAGGATCAGCAGCCAGAACTTGCCGTTCTTCAGCGAGGCCAGCATGCTGTGCTCGCGGTGGCCCAGCGTCTTGCGGTCGCGTTCCAGGTCGTCGTGCACCAGCTGGCGTTCACGCGCCGTGAGCCAGTGGGCCTGCTCGGGCCGGTCGGTCAGGTAGAAGTAGGTGGCGATGCCGGCCAGCACCGAGGGAATGCCCTCGAGCAGCAGCACCCACTGCCAGCCGGCCCAGCCGTTCACGCCATGCATGTTGTTCATGATGGTGCCGGCCAGCGGCCCGCCGATCACGCCCGCGAAGGCCGAGGCCGACATGAACATGCCGAAGGCCTTGGCGCGCCGGCTGTCGGGGAACCAGTAGGTCAGGTACAGGATGATGCCGGGGTAGAAGCCCGCCTCGAACACGCCCAGCAGGAAGCGCAGCAGGTAGAACATCTCGGTGCTCTTCACGAACATCGTGGCGATCGAGGTCAGGCCCCAGCCGATCGTGATGCGCATGATGGTCTTCTTGGCGCCGATCTTCTGCAGCAGCAGGTTGCTGGGCACCTCGAAGAAGAAGTAGCCCAGGAAGAAGATCCCCGCGCCCAGCCCGTAGGCCGCTTCGCTCCACTTCAGGTCGTCCAGCATCGTCAGCTTGATGAAGCCGATGTTGACCCGGTCGATCCAGGCCAGCACCCACAGCAGCATCAGGAAGGGAATCAGGCGGAAGATGATCTTGCGGTAGATGCCGTCCAGTTCCGCCGTGGCGGTGTGTTCCCGGACTGGCGCCATCGTGGCGTCCATGCTCATGGTTGTCTCCATTTCTAGGTGTGGACGGGACGCGCCGCCTGGGACCTTCTGTGGGTCCGCTTGCGGCTGCCGTTCCCGCTGGTGGCGAACTGTAGGCAGATATCGCGGCCCCGGATCACGCTCTCTAGAATGTGCGACATAACGGTTTGCCATGATGGTGCTGCCGCCGGCAACGCCTCTTTTCTCCGCCCTGCCGCCATGTCACGCTCCCACGCTCCCGTCGACACCTACCTGCTGCGCGTGCTGGTCGCCCTGGTGGCCGAACGCAGCGTCTCCCGGGTGGCAGTGCGCATGAACCAGACCCAGCCCGCCATCAGCACCGCCCTGCGCCGGCTGCGCGAGGTGTTCGCCGACCCCATCCTGGTGCGCGAGCGCAGCGGCATGGTGCCGACCGAGCGGGCGCTGCAGCTGCGCGACCGCGCGCGCGGCGCGCTGCTCGAGATCGACCGCATGCTCTCGGGCCCGGAGCAGTTCGAGCCCGCCTCGAGCGCAATGACCTTCCACCTCGCGCTGCCCGACTACCTGGCGATGAGCTTCCTGGCCGACGTGACCACGCGGTTCCGCGCCGAGGCGCCGCATGCGCGGCTGGTGGTGCACCCGCTGAGCGTCACCTACGACTACGAGCGCGCGCTGGCCCAGGGCGAGCTCGACATCGTCATCGGCAACTGGCCGCAGCCGCCCGACCGGCTGCACCTGTCGCTGCTGCTCGAAGACGACCTGATGTGCCTCATGGGCAAGAACAACCCGCTGGCCGCCAAGGGCGCCATGACGATGGAGCGCTACATCGCGGCGCGCCACGTGGTGCCCACGCCGTATGCGGCGTCGCAGCGCGGCGTGGTCGAGACGCACCTGGCCACCTTGCGCCAGACGCGCGAGGCCTGCATTGCCGTGCCCTACTTCACCGTGGCGCCGCACCTGCTGGTGGGCACCGACCTGGTCTTCACCACCGCGCGCCATTTCGCGATGCAGTTCGTGCACACGCTGCCGCTGGTGGCGGTGCCCGCGCCGCAGGGCTTTCCGCGCATGCGCTTCTACCAGCTGTGGCACGACCGCTCGCAGCACGAGCCGGCGCACCGCTGGCTGCGCGGCATCCTGGCGGCGGTGGCGTCGGGGCTGGCGCGGCCCGATGCGGCGGAAGCTGCCGCCCCCGCGAGCGCCTAGGCTGATTGCCTTTCGCTCAGGCGGCCGAACCCGGCGCAGCGGCTGCGCTCCCCCACGCGCGTTCCCCTGCCCTTCGGACGGGTTCCCGCTGCCGGCGCCTGTTCTCTTCCGGCGCGCTGGCCGTGGTGCTCAGCCGGTAGCCCTGCCCCGGGACCGCCTGCAGTTCCAACCCATGGCGTCCGGCGCCCAGGCCGAGCTTGCGGCGCAGGCCGCACACGTTCGTGGAGAGCACCCCGGAGCCGCAGCGATGGCCGCTGTCCCACACCAGCGCGCGCAGTGCGTGGTGGGTCAGGACCTGATCGACGTTCCTGAACAGCACGATGGCCAGGTCGAACTCATTGGGCGTCAATTCGACCCGGATGCCGGCCACCTGCGCGCTGTCCGCGGACAGGTCGAAGCGGAACGCACCCCATTCGACGAACTGGCCCGCCACCCGTGCCCGGTGCCACTGCAGGAAGCACCGCATCAGGAGGTACGCCTCTTCGAACGAAGACGGTGTCACCTCCACGTGGTCGGATTCGCGCGCATGCAGGACCGCCAGTTCACGCAGACCGCGCTTGCCGCCGCTCAGGACCAGGGGGCACTCCGGGCCCACCTGCTCCCGCACCTGGGCGATCAGTGCGCCCGCGGCGCCGGCGTCCACCGGGCAGGCCACGACCACGGCGTCGAAGCGAAGGTGGAGGTAGCGGCACGCCTGCATCAATTCCAGTGCGCTGGTGAAGACCAGCGGCCAATGGCCGAGCCTGCGGATGGCCCGCCCCATCTGCTGTCGGGGCCGGAGTTCCGGGTCGATCACCGCAATGGTGGCGCACACGGGCTCATCCCACAGGATGGGCAGCCGCAGCGTGGAGGGAATGGCGGTGTGGACTGTGCAATGGCTCTGCTTCAAGGGTCGCTCCAGAGGTAGATGGATCGGATGTCGAATCGCCTTGTGGGCGAACCGAATGGGTGGCCTGTGCGCCGGATGACGGGCTAGCGGCTCAGAACTTCGAAACGCCCCGCGCCTTCCCAGGTGCTTTCGGCCGCGACGCGCGTGGCAGCGGCCCCCACGAAGGGCTCGATCTCGAGCTGCACCGTCAGGCGTTGGCCCTGGGCCAGGCCCGCGCCGTCCATGGGCGACATCCGGTCGCCGGGCCGAAGCAGCGACGAAGGGGCCGAGCCCGTGGCGTCCGCGTGCGATGCGGCCAGGCGAACCGGCTTGCCGTCGAGCTGCGCCTGCACGATCCGCAGGGTGAAGCGACCGTTCCCGGCAAACCGGAACCCCGTGTCGTCCGCCGCCGCGCCCTGGAATGACAGCGCCATCGCCGTGCGTTCGGCGCACACCGCCGTGAGCGTCACGAGGCGCTTGCCCAGCGAGGCCCGGGCGGGGTCGGGCTGGCGCTCCAGCAGCTGCGCGCGGGTCAGCCGTCCGTAGTCGACGAGCGACTCGCTCAGTTGCGCATCGCAGCGCCCCGAGGCTTGTGCATGCGCCGGCATTGCTGCCAGCACGGCAAGTGCCATGCCGAACGTCGCGCCCATTCGGCGCAGGCTTTTCATCGTGATCATTGGTGTGCTCCCATGGCCGTGCAGGTGGCATCGGCCGATTCAAAGTAGGCAGATGCGTCGGGTGTCTGCGGCAGCGAGAACTCGAGCCTGCAGGTGTCGCCCTTCGACAGCGTGACCCGCAGGTTCGCGCCGTCCCGCACGTCGGGCAGAAAGACCTGCCCGCCGTCGACGACCGAGGTGACGTACTGGTTGTCGCCGTCGACCACCGCCCCGCCCTTCTCGAGCGCCTGCCCCGTGGGACCGACGGCTTTCAGCAGCACCCGGCGGGCGTTGACCACGCCGAAGCGGATGTGGTTCACCGACCCGCGGCCCGCATCGAGCTCCTGGTAGCCGTTCACCAGGTCGACGTTGCGGGGCAGCGACCGGGTCGCGATCTCCAGCCGGCTCGTGTGGTACGGGAACAGCTGCGGGGCCACCGCGCGCCCCCACGCATCGGTCCACACCGGGCCTTGCGGCGTGCCGATCCGGACGCCGGACACGCCCCCCACCGAGACGATGCCGAAGGTGTCCTGCACGGGGTACGGCGAGAACGTGACGCCGTCCTTGTGGGCGACGATGCCGCCCTGCAGTTGCCCGCTGTAGGTGGTGCTCGCGCCGTTGCGCGAGAAGCCCAGGTTGGCCTGCGTGTAGCGCGGCAGCAGGCTCAGGCGCCCCGCGAAGTCGTTGCGCCCGTCGCGGCTGTCCCGCTCGGCCGAGACCTGGTAGCTCGTGGTGTCGTTGATGCGCTCGTTGAGCGTGACGCCGGCGCGGGTCCGGTCGTCGTAGCGGTTGACGTACGTCTTCACCGTCTTCGACCCCAGCGGAATGCTCACGGTGACATAGGCCGCATGCCGGTTGTCGAAGCGCCCCAGGTCGCCCGTGCTGCGTTCCACGTTGAGCGACACCGTGGCGTGCGGGAACGACTTCACCCACGAGCCGATCACGCGCTGGATGTGGCGTCCGTCGAAGCTCGAGGAGGCCGAATAGGCCAGCCGGAAACCGCCAAGGCTCGCGTGGGTCCAACCGACCGAGCCCGTGTACTGGCCCTTGTAGCGCTGGCGCGTCCAGGGGGTGTCGAACAGGTTCCGGTCGACCGTGTCCGCCAGGGCGCGGTAGCCCCGGGTCTGCTGCGTGGCGCTCATCGACGCAGACAAGGCGGGCGAGATCACGCTGCTCACCGACGCGTTGACCTGCGTGCCGCGCACGCCCTCCCCTGTGGCGTTGGACACGGCCTGTCGAAACCCCGCCATCGTGCCTGGCACCACCATGCGACTCACCGCCCATGCCGCGGCCTGGTAGCGCGAAGCCACCATGGCACCCGCCGTCAGATGCGTGCGCTTGTCCAGGGCCCAGGTGCCGGTGCCGGTCGCAACCCAGGGCTTGTCTTGGCGCTCACCGTGGGCGTACGGGCGGTAGCGTCCGACCGCGAACGAGTAGCCCGCTGTCGTGCGAAGCGCGGTCGCGCCCAGGGCGGCGGCGGGCACCGTGAACGGCCGCCGGGAACCGTCGGCCTCGATGACCGTGACTTCCAGGTCGCTCGCGCCGCTGAGCAACGGCAGGCCCGTCAGCGAGAACGGCCCCGGCGGGACGACCGTCGAGTAGATGAGCGCGTGGTTCTGCCGCACCTCGACGCGGGCCTGCGTGTGGGCGATGCCTTCGACCACGGCGCCGTTGTCGCGTGCGTCCGCGCGCAGGGCCTCCTCCGGGACGATCTGCACGCCCAGGATCGGATCGCCCGGGAAGATCGAGCTGGCGATGGTGATCTGGCCGCCCTGCACCGTCGAGCCCAGGCCGGTCAGCGTCTTCTGGCCGTAGGCATACAGGTGCTGGAGCTTCTCCCTGCCGTTGTTCGAGGTGTAGCTCTGGCGGCTGCGAAAGATCCAGTCGCCGACGTTCAGGCCGGCCTCGGTGTTCAGTGAGTGAAAGCTGCTGGTGCCGCCGGCATGGCGGCTGTCCATCGTCAGCAGGTCGTAGTTCAGCAGGCCGGCGACGCCGCCGCTGCTGAAGGTGTCGGCGCGCTCCCGGGCCCGGAACGCGTCGGTCGGCACGATGAGGCGGACCTCGTCCCTGCCGGGGCGCAGCTCGACGATCGTGCTGGGAAACTGGCGCTGGAATTCATCGCAGGCCGTGGCGCCCGCAGCTGCGTCTCCCGCCCCGCGGCCCGTGACGAGGCCGGCCTTGTCCCGCAGCGTCTCGTCGAAGCACAGGCGGCCGTCCCCATCGAAGGTGGCGGGCACCAGCCCGCGCCGCTCGCCGTTGACGAACAGCGTCACCACGCTCGTCCCCGCGCGAAAGCGGGCTTCGCGGCGGAAGTAGTCCGCCAGCTTCGGGTCGATGCCGCGCTGCCTGAGCACGTCCAGGTCGAAGCCGGCGCCCTGTTTTTCCTTGATGAACTGCTCGATGACGTCGGCGCGATCCTCGCCGGCCAGGGCAAAGGCCGACGGAGAAACCAACAGCACGCAGAGCATCGCCGGCAGGCCGGCCGAAGTGCCTTTCGCGCGCTCGCCCGTGACGGCCGCCGGGGCCACGGTGCGCAAGGACGACAGCCCAGCCATCGTCAGTGCGCCGCGAGCCTGACGTCGTAGCTGGCCACGGTGAAGCCGTACACCGTCGCAGGCACCAGCCGCACCGTGGCGGCCCCCTTCGCAGCGGCCGGCAGGGGCACTTCCACCGTCTCACCGGGCAGCACATGGGGGCGCGGCAACTCGACCGTCGCGGTCGACGGGAGCAACTGGACCGCGGTGGCCAGGCGCACCACGTACGGGCTGTCGTTCACGACGCGCAGCGTGCCGGTCCCGACCGACCACTTCAGTCGCTTCCATGGCTGGTCGTCCTTCGCCAGGCCCTTGGGGTGGATCAGCACCGGCAGGTTCTGGCGCACGTTCATGGTCACGCGCAGGCCCGGCTCCGTGTTCTTCGGCGGGATGCCTTCGAAGATCACGCGCCGCAGGCGTTGCGTCTTCAGCGGCTCCTTGGTCTGCAGCAGAAAACGCACCAGCTGCGTCTCACCCGGCTCGACCCGGGCGACCGGCGGCGTCACGATCAGCAGGGTGTCGTCGTCCCCGGGAATGCCCGTCAGCGACGTGAACATGAGCGCCGGCTTGGCGTCCGTGTTCTTGACGTTGATGCTGGCTTCGCCATCGCTCTCGTTGACGATGACGACCGAGGTCTCCGGCAGCATGCCCGCGGCATGCAGCGGCAGCGGGGCGAGGCCCGCGATCCATGCGGCCGAGGCGGACAGTGCGAAAACAAATCTGGCGGGAGTGAAGTTCACGGTTCTCTTTCCTGTGGTCGGACGAGCGCGTCCGCCGTCTCGAAAGGGGCGCTTTCGAGAAGAATCAAAAATGGGGAGGGACCGACGGGCCGTTCGCCAGCCGTGGCCCCGCGTCGATCCCGAACGGTCCGGACGCGATGCCGGCCGGTGCTCAATGCCGCAGCGGGCTCGAGAACGGGATGTCCTGGAAAGGGTTGCGCCAGGCGCCCTGCCCGGCACCACCCTGTATCGGGCGGAAGGACCGCCCGATACAGCCGTGTGGCTTACAGGTAGACGAGTTCGAACGTCGACAGGCCATCCAGCGGGATCGCGTGGGTCAACGGCAGGTTGCTGCTCTTGTCGATGGCGGTCACCACGCCGATCGTGGTCGTGATGGACTTGTGGGGATTCGGCGTCGTGGTCGTGGAGCTGTTGACGGCCCCAATGAGCCTGCTCCCATCAGCAACCAGGGCAGATTTTGAGCCAACTTGGCTCCAGCTGGTGCCGCCGTTATCGCTCTGAACGATATACGCGCCGCCTTCACTGGTGATCAGACCCAGGAGCTTCAACGAATAGGCGCCAATCTTCTTGCCATCCGAAGTGCCCAAGCCGAGCTTCATGTTCGGGGCGGCCCCCTGGATCGTTTCAAGCGAAGTGATCGCGCTCGCGGCGCGTTCGTCAATCACCTTGAAGCCGAACCGCGTGGGCGCATCGCAGGTCATGATCAGTTCGATCGACTTTTCCGCGAGCGTGGTCTGGGCCGTCGGGTTCAGCGAGCTGGCGGGAATGTTGCCGTAGTCGACCACGCCGCCGCCTGTGAAAACGGGCGTGCAGGCGGCCGGCACGATGATGCCGGCGATCCGGAGCTCGGCACTGTCGGCGCTCGCCTGGCCGGGCACGAACATCACGGCAGCCGCGCAGGTGGCTGCGGCAAGGGTTGCAATTTTCTTCACTGGTATTTCCTCAAGAACTTCAAAAAAGGTTCAACGAAGGATTCGTTGAAACCCACCCATGGCCTCGAAACGATGCGTTTGACTGCACCGCAACGGGCCCAATCCAACCGCCGATGCGTCGGGTTTCGCGTTGCAAGGGCCTTGCGCCTCTTGCAGCGAGTGCCCTTGAAAGTGCGCACGAAAAGCGTGTGAGCGGCGGCGTGTTTTCTTCCGATGGATTGTTCTTTTCGCGTGCTTTTCCCGATATAGAAATGCAACGAAAAACCGGGAGGTCGACTTAGGGATCGTTCGAAAATTCGAACCC
>RCUJ01000254.1_pt1 | contig 30613 bp, 29 predicted proteins | sample 2166321 | NCBI WGS metagenome assembly RCUJ01 (sample SAMN09932808, study PRJNA488358) | compost metagenome | feature: garden; material: soil; isolation source: compost soil in an enriched community after 118 h of incubation | place: Germany: Experimental Botanical Garden Goettingen | collected... | reverse complement strand
CGGTGATCCCGTTCAACCTGGAAACCGCCCTGCCGCACCAGTACGACGAACTGGCGGCGATGATCGAGCGCGAATTCGGCAAGCTCGACGGCCTGCTGCACAACGCCTCGATCGTCGGCCCGCGCACACCGCTGGAACAACTCTCCGGCGACAACTTCATGCGCGTGATGCAGGTCAACGTCAACGCCACCTTCATGCTCACCAGCACCCTGCTGCCGCTGCTGAAACTCTCCAGCGATGCCTCGGTGGTCTTCACCTCGAGCAGCGTCGGACGCAAAGGTCGCGCCTACTGGGGCGCTTATGCGGTCTCCAAGTTCGCCACCGAGGGCTTGATGCAAGTGCTGGCCGATGAAGTCGAGGGCGTGGCGCCGGTACGCGCCAACAGCATCAACCCGGGCGCCACTCGCACCGACATGCGCGCCCAGGCTTATCCGGGGGAAAATCCAGCGAACAATCCGCTACCCGAAGCGATAATGCCGGTTTACCTGTACCTGATGGGCCCCGACAGCAGCGGCGTCAATGGCCAGGCATTCGACGCCCAGTAAAGCCAGGACCCGCGACCTGAAACGGCAGAAAAATGGCGACCCAGGCACAAACCGGCAACAGCTTGCCGGCCGACCAGGCAAGGGAATTGCCGATACTGGCCATTTGCCGCGCAAAACCGGCGCAAGTGACTGACTTCAAATAATTTTCATATTTCCTGAACCCTCTGGCATGAAATTCGCTCTATAGCCAGTGTTGCCGCATCAATGCGCCAGAGGCTCAGTATTTATGGTTACTCCCAGCCAGTCCAACACCATCGATTTCGATACAGCCAAGCTTCAGCGCCTGGGTTTTTCCGGCAATCGCGCGCCTTCTCTGCACCCGATCAGCCTGGCGCAACTGCGTCAGCAACTCAGCATGCAACTACAGACCAGCCTGGATGCCGAGCGCATCCTCAGACTGTTCTTCACTGCCGTGCAGAGTCTGGTGCCGCTCAATGCCCTGACCTATCAGCAGCCGACCGCCGACCTGCGCCTGGAGCTGGGCGAACGCGCCAGCCACTCGGCCGGTTACCGCCTGAGCCATGAGGGCGAATACCTCGGCGAGCTGGTTTTCCGCCGCCAGCAGCGCTTCAGCGACGAGGAGCTCGGCCAACTGGAGTCCCTGCTGGCCAGCCTGCTGTTCCCGCTGCGCAATGCCCTGCTCTACCGCGCGGCAGTCCAGAGCGCGCTACGCGATCCGCTGACCAACACCGGCAACCGCATTGCCATGGATCAGATTCTGCAACGCGAAATCGATCTGTCGCGCCGCAACCAGCAACCGCTCTCGCTGCTGATGCTCGATCTCGACCACTTCAAGCGGATCAACGACAACCACGGCCACAGCATCGGCGACGAGGTCTTGATAGACGTTGCCGCCACCCTGAAAAGCCAGCTGCGCAACATCGACATGGTGTTTCGTTACGGCGGCGAAGAGTTTCTCGTACTGCTCTCCGGAACCTGCCGCGAAGCCGCCTGCATAGTCGGCGAACGCCTGCGTCATGCCGTGCAAGAGCTGCAATGCCTGGCCCAGGGCCGACCGATAGAGGTATCCATCAGCCTCGGCTGCGCCACCCTGCTACCGGGCGAGTCGGCGGAGAGCCTGCTACGCCGCGCCGATAGCGCGCTCTATGTAGCCAAGCGCGACGGGCGCAATCGCCTGAGCATGGCCGGTTAAATACAGCACGTAAAAAAGGGACTCGATCGAGTCCCTTTTTATGCCCCCGAGATCGTGACGCCTCAGCTTACTGCGGCTTGCGCCCGCCACGACCGAAGCCTGGACGCTGCCCTTCGCCCGCTGGCTGGCTGCGGCGCTTGCTCGGCGCAGCGGCCGGCTTGCGCCCCGGGCGCTCGCTCAGCTCGACGCCCGGACGCACAGGCTTGGACTTGCCCGAGGTTTTCTTGTTGACATCCCGCGGCCGCTCGGCAACCGGTGTCCCCTTGCCCTGAGCCGGACGACCTTGCTCCGCACGGCCCTTGTCGGCGCGCGGCGGGCGCGGGGTACGCACTGCACGCTCACCCTCTTCTTCGCCATGCGGGCTGCGCCCGGCGCCAGCACGCTCAGCGGTCACCGGACCACCATGGGCCGGACGCAGAGTCCGCTGCGGGCGCTCGCCGCGACCGACCGGCTTGGCCGACTTGCGCTGCAGACGCTCGAGCTTGTCGCGGGTTTTCTCTTTCATGTCCGGCAAGGCGACCGGTTTGAGGCCGACTTCCTCGCTGAGGATATCCACCTCGCGCTGGCTCATCTCGCGCCAGCGGCCCATGGTCAGGTCCGAGGTGATGAATACCGGGCCGAAACGCACGCGCTTCAAGCGGCTGACCACCAGTCCCTGGGACTCCCACAGACGGCGCACCTCGCGGTTGCGGCCTTCCATCACCACGCAGTGATACCAGTGGTTGAAGCCTTCGCCGCCGGGGGCTTCCTTGATGTCGGTGAACTTGGCCGGGCCGTCTTCGAGCATCACCCCGGCTTTCAGCCGCTCGATCATTTCCTCGTCGACTTCGCCGCGCACGCGCACGGCGTACTCGCGGTCCATCTGGTAGGACGGGTGCATCAGGCGGTTGGCCAGCTCACCGTCGGTGGTGAACATCAGCAGGCCGGTGGTGTTGATGTCGAGGCGGCCGATGTTGATCCAGCGGCCTTCTTTCGGCCGTGGCAGGCGGTCGAACACGGTCGGGCGACCTTCGGGGTCGTCGCGGGTGCAGATCTCGCCTTCGGGCTTGTTATAGATGATCACGCGGCGCACGCTTTCGGCGGCTTCTTCGCGCTTGATCAGACGGCCATCGATGGCGATGGCATCGTGCAGGTCGACGCGCTGACCGAGGCCGGCGACCGCACCATTGACCTTGACCCGGCCGGCGCTGATCCAGCCTTCGATTTCGCGGCGTGAAGCCAGGCCCATGCGCGCCATGACTTTCTGCAGTTTTTCGCCGGCTGGACTGTATTCTTCGGATTCACTCATCTGGGCACCTCCCGGTGTTTCTCTAGTGATGGACGACAGCAAGTCGTCGAAGGGGCGCGGATCATACGCGAAACGCGCAGCGAACGCATCGTTTGAGGCTAGTCGGCAGACGAGCCGTCATTGGTCTTTTCGACGGCCGGTGCAGCCGCAATGGCATTGTCAGCCGCCCCCGGATTGCATCCGGGCTAGCCGTGACGCGGCAACTCCTCTTCGTCCGCGGCTTCGGCCAGCTCATCGCCTTCGGCGGTGGAAAAATCATCGAAATCGGTCTTCAAGCCCTGCTCCATGGAGTCCAGCTCGGCCAGCAGGCTGCTGAAGCTGGTTTCCTCGCTTGCTTCCACCAGTGCTTCATCGGCGAGCGCCAGGTCGGCGCGAGCCTGCAGGCTCTGCGGCGCGGCAAGCTCGTCATCGAAGGCCAGCGACGGTTCGGGTTCCAGCTCACGCAGGGCCGCCAGCGGCGGGAGCTGATCGAGACTCTTCAGATTGAAGTGATCGAGAAATGCCTTGGTGGTCGCCAGCATCGCCGGCTTGCCGGGCACGTCGCGGTAGCCGACCACGCGGATCCATTCGCGCTCCAGCAGGGTCTTGACGATGTGGCTGTTGACCGCCACGCCGCGGATATCCTCGATCTCGCCGCGGGTGATCGGCTGGCGGTAGGCAATCAGCGCCAGGGTCTCCAGCATGGCCCGCGAATAGCGCTGCGGACGCTCCTCCCACAAGCGTCCGACCCAGGGCGCATAGCATTCGCGTACCTGCAGGCGGTAACCGGAAGCCACCTCGATCAATTCGAAAGCGCGGCCCGCGCAGGACTGGCGCAGCCGCTCCAGGGCCTTTTTGAACACCGCCGGCGCCGGCCGCTCGGCCTCCTCGAACAGCTCGAACAGACGCTCCAAGGATTGCGGCTTGCCGGAGGCGAGCAAGAAGGCTTCCAGCAGGCTGGCCAGTTCACGGGGATCGCTCAGGTTCATGCTCATTCGGCTCGCGCACGCACGTGGATGGGTCCAAAGGCGTCATTCTGCACCAGCTCGACCAGGGATTCCTTGATCAGCTCGAGCACCGCCATAAAGGTCACCACAACGCCCAGACGCCCCTCCTCGGCCGTGAAGAGCGCGACAAAGGGCACGAAAGCCCCACCCTTGAGGCGCTCCAGCACTTCGCTCATGCGCTCGCGGGTCGACAGCGTCTCCCGGCTGACCTGGTGACTCTCGAACATATCGGCGCGGCGCAGCACCTGCGCCATCGACAACAACAGCTCCTCCAGAGCGACCTCCGGCAGCAGCTTGCGCGCCAGAGCCTGCGGCGCCTCCAGGCGCGGCACCGTCAGGTCGCGACCGACCCGCGGCAGCAGGTCGAGGCCTTCGGCGGCGGCCTTGTAGCGCTCGTATTCCTGCAGGCGGCGGATCAGCTCGGCGCGCGGATCGTCCTCTTCCTCCAGGGCTTCGCTCGAACGCGGCAGGAGCATGCGCGACTTGATCTCGGCGAGCATCGCCGCCATCACCAGGTACTCGGCGGCCAACTCCAGGCGCACCGACTGCATCAATTCGACATAGCCCATGTACTGCCGGGTGATTTCCGCCACGGGAATGTCCAGCACATCGATATTCTGCTTGCGGATCAGGTAGAGCAGCAGATCCAGAGGCCCCTCGAAGGCCTCGAGAAACACCTCCAGCGCGTCCGGCGGGATATACAGATCCAGCGGCATCTCGGTCACCGCCCGGCCGTATACCAAGGCGAACGGCAGCTCTTGCTGGGCGTCCGCTTGACTGTCGGCAGGCTGTTCGGGGGGCTGGCTGTGCATATTAATTTCTGAAATCCCTGCTCAACGGTAATTAAGACCCAGGGCCAAACGCACCTCGGTCAAGGTCTCCCGCGCTTCATTGCGCGCGCGCTCGGCGCCCTCGGCGAGGATACTGCGCAGCAACTCGGGGTTGGCCTGATAATCGGCGGCACGCGCCTGCAAGGGCTGCAGCTCTTTCTGTACCGCTTCGATCAATGGCCCCTTGCAATCCAGACAACCGATGCCGGCACTCGTGCAGCCCTGCTGCAAGGCATCACGCGTCTCTGCGCCGGTGTAAATCTCGTGCAGCGGCCATACCGGGCAACGGGCAGGATTACCGGGATCATCCCGGTGCACCCGCGCAGGATCGGTGGGCATGCGCCGGATCTTTTCCTCGACTTCGGCACTGCTATCACGCAGAAAAATGGCATTGCCGCCGGACTTGGACATTTTCCCACCATCCAGTCCCGGCAGCCTGGGCGCATCGCTAAGCAACGGTCGCGGCTCGGGCAACAACACCTTGCCGCCACCTTCCAGGTAGCCGAACAGGCGCTCCTTGTCGCCGATGGTGATGCTCTGCTGCTCCTTGAGCAAGGCTCTGGCGGTTTCCAGAGCCTCGACATCGCCCTGCTGCTGGTATGCCCGGCGCAAGTTGTTGTAGAGCGTGGCGGTTTTCTTGCCGAGCTTGCGGATCGCCGCCTCGGCTTTCAGCTCGAAGCCCGGCTCGCGCCCATAGAGATGATTGAACCGTCGGGCCACTTCGCGGGCGAATTCGATATGCGCCAATTGATCGGCGCCAACCGGCACCACCCCGGCCCGGTACAGCAGGATATCCGCCGCCTGCAGCAATGGATAACCCAGAAAGCCATAGGTGGCGAGTTCTCGCCCCGGCAGCCGGTCTTGCTGTTCCTTGTAGGACGGTACCCGCTCCAGCCAGCTGAGCGGGCTGATCATCGACAGCAGCAGATGCAGCTCGGCGTGCTCCGGCACTTGCGACTGGATAAACAGGGTCGCGGAACTGGGGCTGACCCCGGCCGCCAGCCAATCCACCGCCATGTCCATGACATGCTGAGAGATCTGCCCGACCTCCTGGTAGTTGATCGTCAATGCGTGCCAGTCGACGATGCAGAAAAAGCATTCGTATTCGTGCTGCAACTTGATCCAGTTCTTCAGCACGCCATGATAATGACCAAGGTGCAAACGGCCACTGGGACGCATGCCGGACAGCACGCGGCGTTCGGAATCAACAAGGCTCAAACCGGGTTACCTAAGCGAATCGACAAGGCGTGAAGTATAGCGAGCCCCGCAGCTACCGCGGGAAAAACGACCGCGGAACCGTCCGAGGACACGGCCAGTCATAATTAATGAAGCCGCCTGGCCAAGCCGACGGCAGCACCGCGCGCCAGCAGCAGTGCCGATTCGGCGCGAATCCCGACCATTCGTCGAGGGTCACAGCATGAAAACTCCCGCCCTAACTTTCGTCGTCGCCCTGCTGGCAGCATTGCTGTTGCTCCTGCCGCCGCTAACCGCTCAGGCCACCATGATCGGCACCCAGGAAGTCATCGCCGAACAGGTCGCTCAGGCCGATCGCGACAAAGTCAGTGAGTTTCTCAACCGCGCCGATGTCGAGGAGCGCTTGCAGGCCATGGATGTCCCCGCGGCTCTGGCCCGCAGCCGGGTGGATGGCCTGACACCCGAGGAAATCGCCACCCTGGCGCAACGGATTGATGCTTTGCCGGCCGCTGGCGCACTCAGTGGCACCGACTTCATCATCATCCTGCTGGTCGCCATCCTGGTGGCATTGATTCTATAGCGAGGAGATTGACCTATCGCGCGTTTCAGGCGAGGCCTTCACGCCTCGCCAAAAGGCGCGGGATCGCCGCAGCCGACACGAATGATTTGCGGCTGGTCATCGGCCAGATTGATCACGGTCGAGGCCTCCAACCCGCCAAAACCGCCGTCGATGATCAGGTCGACCTGATGCTCGAGGATCTGCCGCATTTCATAGGGATCGCTCAGCGGCAGCGTCTCGCCCGGCAGAATCAGACTGACGCTCATCAGCGGCTCGCCGAGTTCGCCGAGCAACGCCTGGGCAATCGGGTGATTGGGTACCCGCAGGCCAATGGTGCGGCGCTTGGGGTGCAGCAACATGCGCGGCACTTCGCGCGTGGCATTGAGAATAAAGGTGTAGGGCCCCGGCGTATGGTTCTTCAATAAACGAAAGGCCCCTGTATCGACCTTGGCGAACAGACCAATCTGCGACAAGTCGCGACAGACCAGGGTGAAATTGTGTTTGTCGTCCAACTGGCGCAAACGGCGAATACGCTCCACCGCATTCTTGTCGCCGATATGGCAACCGAGTGCATAGGACGAATCGGTGGGATAAATCACCACGCCGCCGGCCCTGATGATTTCCACCGCCTGTTTGATCAGGCGCAGCTGTGGGTTTTCCGGGTGAACCTGGAAAAATTGACTCACGCTAACTCCCTGTTCAAATTGCAGTAGGCTGTTGGACATGCTGAAAACGCGCCCATAGGGGCGACAAGTCTGCGGGTACAGGGCGGTACATACCCAGTTCGGACCAGTCGCCAGGTGCATGAAAGTCGCTGCCGGCACTTGCCTGCAGACCGAATTCGCGGGCCAGAATCGCCAGACCACCAACCTGCTCGGCTGGCTGCATGCCGTTGACCACCTCAAGCGCATGGCCACCGGCAGCGACAAAATCGGCGATCAACTTGCGTCGCTTACTACGAGTAAAGTCGTACTGCCACGGGTGCGCCAGGCTGATCAAGGCTCCCGCCTGCAACAAGGTATCAATGGCCTGCGGCAGCGTCGGCCAATGCTGCTTGACGTCACCCAACTTGCCCGAGCCGAGCCACTTGCGAAAGGCTTCGGCGCGGTCCTTGACGTGACCGGCGCGCACCAGGAACTCGGCGAAGTGCGGGCGGGCCGGAGCGTTACCGCTGTCGCCCAGTTCCTGTTGCACGGCCCGCGCACCCTCGAGTGCACCGGGCATGCCCTTGTTGTCCAGACGCCTGCTGATTTCCGCGGCGCGCAGCCAGCGCCCTTCATGCAACTCGGCAATCGACTGGAGCAACGCTGGCGCATCGCTGACGAAGGCATAACCGAGAACATGAATGGTGGCGCCACCCCAGGTGCAGGACAACTCGATGCCATTGACCAGCTGCATATCCAGCGCCTGAGCCGCGGCACGCGCCTCCTCTAGGCCTTCCAGGGTGTCATGATCGGTCAGCGCCAATAGCCGCACACCACGTTCATGCGCCCGCGCAACCACCACGGCTGGCGCAAGCGCACCGTCTGAAGCCGTGCTGTGGCAATGCAAATCAACATCCATAAGGAACGCTTTCTCGGTAATTTATGTTTGTTATTATGCCGACACCGGCGAACTCTTGCAGATATCGCGCAGCAGACTGTTGAAATAAACTTGCGAACGAAGCGAGTCAAAAACACGGTCCAGATGCTGTAACTGGACGTAGGGATGGGGCACCTACCCCCGTCCGCTAAATTTTTCAGCAGCCTGCAGGTCGGGTAAATTTTCTACAACCGGCTAAACAATTCCTCGACTTTGCCAGTCCGTACTGCTTTTCTGCGCTAATACCGACTGGTGCACCAGCCATTAAGGATTGAGATGCTCTACGCCATTATCGCCACCGATGTCGAAAACTCCCTGGAAAACCGTTTGGCTGCTCGCCCCGCGCACCTCGCTCGGCTGGAGCAACTGAAAGCCGAAGGCCGCCTGGTACTTGCCGGCCCGCACCCCGCGGTCGACAGCAACGACCCCGGTGCGGCAGGCTTTTCCGGCAGCCTGATCGTTGCCGAGTTCGAATCGCTGAATGCCGCCCAAAACTGGGCCGACGCCGACCCTTACCGCGCTGCGGGTGTCTACGCCTCGGTGCTGGTCAAGCCGTTCAAACTGGTTCTGCCTTGACCCGCTAGCCGCTGTTTGCCACAACAATCCAACAGGACATAGGAGTTCCGATGCGTCCAGGCCCGTGGTCTTTTCTGTTTGCGCTGTTGCTGTTACCTCTTGCTCTGCACGCCGAGCAAACCCCGCCTGCACTCGCCGCAACGGCTACGGCAGAGCAAGTGCAGATCGATGCCCTCAAACAGCGCCTGGCCACCAGCGAGCAACAACGCGAAGCACTGGGCGCAGAACTGCAAGCCAGCGCCGGCGAACGCGAAAGTGCGCAATTACAGCGCCTGCGCCAGGAAAACCAACGCCTCAAGCTGCACCTGAAGAAAACCCAGGCCAATGCGCCCCAGCCTTTGCTCGGTGATCGGCAACAATGGTTTGTCGCCGGCGCTGGCGCCGCGCTGCTGGGGGTCATCCTCGGCGCACTGCTGCGTGGCAATCGTCGCTCGCGGCGTGAGTGGATAAACTGAAACCCGTATGAGCACCCTCCTGTTAATCGACGACGACATCGAACTGTGCGAGTTGCTGGCCAACTGGCTGACCCAGGAAGGTTTCCAGGTCAGCGCCTGCCATGATGGCAACAGCGCACGCCGCGCCCTGGCCGACCAGGCTCCCGATGCGGTGGTGCTCGATGTGATGCTGCCCGACGGCAGCGGCCTGGAATTGCTCAAACAATTGCGCGGCGATCATCCGGGGCTGCCGGTATTGATGCTGTCTGCCCGCGGCGAGCCGCTGGACCGGATCCTCGGCCTGGAGCTAGGCGCCGACGACTACCTGGCCAAGCCCTGCGACCCCCGTGAGCTGACCGCCCGCTTGCGCGCCGTATTGCGCCGCAGCCTGCATCCCGCCGTGTCCAGCCAACTGCAACTGGGCGACCTGTGCTTCAGCCAGGCACGCGGCGTGGTGACGATCGGCGAGCACGAGGTCATTCTCACCCTGTCGGAAAGTCGCCTGCTCGAAGCCCTGCTGCAGCAGCCCGGCGAACCGGTGGACAAGCAGGAACTGGCGCAACTGGCGCTGGGCCGCAAGCTGACCCTGTACGACCGCAGCCTGGACATGCACGTCAGCAACCTGCGCAAGAAACTCGGCCCACATCCGGACGGACGCCCACGCATCCTCGCCTTGCGCAGCCGCGGCTACTACTACAGCGCCTGAGATTCCCGGACAAGACCAGACTTCGCTCGCCTTTACCCAAGCTTTACCCTTGCCTGACGGCTCTTGACCTTGACCGCCCTAGACTGGGCACATCCGGTAACTGACCGGCATCGAGACAAGGAGACACACCATGATGCGCAAGACTCTCACCGCCCTGCTGCTCGCCCTGACCCTGCCGACGCTGGCCATGGCCATGCCCGAAGGCGGCCCGCACCACGGCGGCGGCTACGGCGGACACGGCGACCGACACGGTTCGCGGATGTTCAAGGATCTCGACCTGAGCCAGGAGCAACGGCGTGACATCCGCAAGTTGATGGGCGAGCAGATGAGAAGCCGCCACGAGATCACCCAGCGTTACCTGGAAAAGCTGCCGGCTGCCGAACAGAAGGCCATGCAGGATGAGCTGAAGGCCGCCAAGGACAAGCAGCACAGCAGCATTCGCGACCTGCTCACACCCGAGCAGCAGAAGGCCTTCGACGAGCACCAGAAGAAAATGCAGGAACGCCGCGCCGAGCGTGCAGCCTTCAAAGCCTGGAAAGCCGAGCAGGCCGACAAGGCCAAGGCCGAATAACCACGGCAGGCTGACCCCGGCCAGCCGTGCGTGCCCACACCAGCCCACCCATCAAGCCCTGGCTTGATGGGTTTTTTCGCGACCAGGAAGGAGTCATCCGTGCGTTCATTGTTCTGGCGCATCTTCGCCAGCTTCTGGCTGGCCCTTGCCCTGGTTGCCGGGCTATCCATGCTGCTGGGGCGGGCGCTGAACCAGGACGCCTGGATTCTCAGCCAGCACCCGGCCCTGGAAGGTTTGGCCGAAACCTGGACCCAGCTTTATGAAGAACGGGGCGCCGGCGCCGCCCAGGCCTTTCTCGAGCAGCGCAAGGAGGCCTCGCGCCTCAACGTACAGGTGCTCGACGACAACGGCCAAGCCCTGGTCAGAGGCACCTTCCCACCCCGCGCAGCCGCCTTCGAGGCACGCCAGCAGAATGACAAGCGCCTGCCCTGGCGCCGCCTGACCACCGACTACAGCAGCCCGCAGACCGGCGAAACCTACCTGTTCATCTACCGCATCCCGCACCGCGAACTGGCCGCCTGGCACCGTGACAGCCTGCTCTGGCCGCTCAGCGCACTCGCTATTGCCCTGGTGGTACTGACCCTGTTCAGCCTGCTGGTGACCCTGTCCATCACCCGCCCACTGAATCACCTGCGGGGCGCCGTGCATGACCTCGGCCAGACCGCCTACCAGCAGAACAGCCTGGCCCGCCTGGCCAATAGACACGACGAACTGGGCGTGCTGGCCCGCGATTTCAACCGCATGGGCGCACGCCTGCAAGGGCTGATCGGCAGCCAGCGCCAGTTGCTGCGCGATGTGTCCCACGAACTGCGCTCGCCGCTGGCGCGCCTGCGCATAGCACTGGCCCTGGCCGAACGTGCCGACGCCGCCGAGCGGGAAAAACTCTGGCCACGCCTGGCCCGCGAGTGCGATCGCCTGGAGGCCCTGATCAGCGAGATTCTCGCCCTCGCCCGCCTCGACGCCGATCCTGGCGCCGCGCAACCGGTCGACCTTGCCGCGCTGCTGCGCAAGCTGCAAGAAGAGGCACGACTCGACACCCCGGAGCAGCGGGTGGAAATCGAACTGAAACCCGGCGTGAGCCTGCACGGCTGGCCGGACATGCTCGAACGGGCACTGGACAACCTGCTGCGCAATGCCTTGCGCTTCAACCCTGCAGGTCAGCCGATCGAACTCAAGGCCGAGCGCCAGGCCGACGAGCTGTGCCTCAGCGTCCGTGACCACGGGCCTGGGGTTGCCGCCGAATACCTGGCCAGCCTGGGCGAGCCCTTCTTCCGTGCCCCCGGACAGAGCACCCCCGGGCATGGCCTGGGCCTGGCAATTGCCCGGCGCGCCGCCGAGCGCCACGGTGGTCGACTGGTGCTGAACAATCACCCCGCAGGCGGCTTCAGCGCCAGCCTGCTGCTACCGCTAAAGCCGCAGACCGGCACGTAGAGCGCCGCCGCTCGGCACCGCCCAACCAATTGCCCGTTACATACCCGACCAGACGCTGACGAAATCCGCCACATCCAAGGGTGCGGGCTTGCGCAATTCGCGCTCGGCAGTCCCCAGGTAGAGGAAGGCGATAATCTGTTCGTCGCTGCCCAGACCCAGACCCGCCGCTACCCGGGCGTTGTAGGCCAGGTCGCCGGTGCGCCAGACCGCACCTATGCCTTGGGCATGGGCAGCGAGCAGAATGGCATGGGCGGCGCAACCGGCGGCGATCACCTGCTCCTGCGGCGGCACCTTGGCATGCGCCTGCACGTGCGCGACCACCACGACCAGCAAAGGCGCCCGCAACGGCATGGCCCGCGCCTTGGCCAGGGCCTCCTCGCTGACGTCACCTGCGCCGGCCGCCAGGACCTGGGCAAACAACTCACCCAGGTGCTCACGCGCAGCCCCCTCGATCGTAAGAAAACGCCACGGCCTCAACTGCCCGTGATCCGGTGCACGCAATGCCGCGCGAAACAGCAGTTCGCGCTGAGCCTGGTCCGGTGCAGGCTCGCACAAGCGCGGCACGGAAACACGATTGAGCAGAGCATCGAGAGCATCCATCGGCTACCTCTTGAACAAAATTGAGTGGGAATTCTAGAGGGTGACGCAGCAGGGCGGGGAAAAACTGTGGCTCGGCGAGCAAACCGCCAGCGGAAAATAAACGGCACGGATCAGCGCAAACAAACGCGCAGACTTGGCGGCGGCACTAACCTGCAGCTAATCCGTCTTTGCCAGAATCCGCGTGCAAAGCCCGGCGCATGACTGCGTCAAGCCTCCTACGCAACCCGCTCCGGCGCCACACCCGGCCGTACCGGTGGCGTCAACGGCGGCAGGCCGTGGGCGCGCCGGGCATCGTCACAGCGCGGCTCAGGCTCGCCATTGGCCCAGGACGCCTCGAAATCGCGGCAGGGGCTGGCGCGTTGCTCATAGAGCGTACAGCGTACGCCCTGGCCCACTTCACCGAGCAGGGCGACACAGCGGGTTGGTTTGCTCTCGGTGCCGCGCATGGCAACCCGATGCGCAGAGATCAGCACCACCTGATCATCCGGCACCGTGCCGCCAGCCGATTGGCACTCACCCCAGAAGAAAGACACACGAAAATGCGCGCAGCAGGCGCCACACGTAAGACAAGGATTAACGTTCGACATGATTCAAGAGGGCTCAGAAACCGGCAAGGGCCGGCACCTGGCGGCTATTCTAGGCCGAGCCATGCGCTTGTAAAGTGCCGAATGATGGCTGGTTTACAGCCCCGGTCGCGCGAGTACAATGGCGCCCTTTGCCGCCCTCAACCCGAGCTCCCTGCATGGCCTTGCCGACGCTGCGCATCATCGGTTTCATCCTCGGCATTTTTCTGATCACCCTGGCCGTCAGCATGACCATTCCCATGCTGACGCTGCTGGTGTTCGAGCGCACCGACGATCTCGATGCCTTTCTCTGGTCGAGCCTGATCACCCTTGCCAGCGGCCTCGCCCTGGTGCTTAGCGGACGCCCGACCGACGCTCAACTGCGCCCGCGCGACATGTACATGCTGACCACCACCAGCTGGCTGGTGGTGTGCATCTACGCCGCCCTGCCGATGATGCTGATCCAGCACATCAGTTATACCGATGCCTTCTTCGAAACCATGTCGGGCATCACCACCACCGGCTCCACCATACTGACCGGCCTCGATAGCGCCTCACCGGGGCTGTTGATCTGGCGTTCGCTGCTGCAGTGGCTGGGCGGTATCGGCTTCATCGGCATGGCGGTGGCGATTCTGCCGCTGTTGCGCGTCGGCGGCATGCGCCTGTTCCAGAGCGAATCATCGGACTGGGGCGAGAAGGTCATGCCGCGCTCGCATATGGCGGCCAAGTACATCATCGCGATCTTCGTCGGCATGACCCTGGCCGGCACCCTGGCTTACTGGCTGGCTGGCATGAGCTGGTTCGAGGCCATCAACCATGCGATGACCTCGATCTCCACCGGCGGCTATTCCACCTCCGACAACTCCATGGCCAACTTCGGCCCGGCCTCGCACTGGGTAGCCATCGTCTTGATGCTGTTGGGCAGCCTGCCCTTCACCCTTTTCGTCGCCACCATCCGCGGCAATCGCCGGGCCTTGCTCAAGGACCAGCAAGTACGCGGCCTGGTCTCGATGCTGGTCTTCACCTGCCTGCTGTTCAGCCTGTGGCTCTGGATGCACTCCGAGTACGCCTACCTCGATGCCTTGCGCATCGTCACCCTCAACGTGGTTTCGGTGGTCAGCACCACCGGTTTTGCCCTTGGCGACTACAGTCTCTGGGGCGATTTTGCAGTCATGGTGTTCTTCTACCTGACCTTCGTCGGCGGTTGCTCCGGCTCGACCTCAGGCGGTCTGAAGATCTTCCGCTTTCAGGTGGCCTATACCCTGCTGCGTAGCGGCCTCAACCAACTGGTCCATCCGCGCGCGGTGATCAAGCAGCGCTACAACGGGCACAACCTCGATGAGGAGATCGTCCGTTCGATTCTCACTTTCTCTTTCTTCTTCACCATCACCATCGGCCTGATCGCCCTGGGGCTGGCGTTGATCGGGCTGGACTGGACCACCGCGCTGACGGCAGCAGCCACCGCCGTCTGCAATGTCGGTCCAGGCCTGGGTCCGATCATCGGTCCGGCGGGCAATTTTTCCAGCCTGCCGGATGCGGCCAAATGGCTGCTGACCCTCGGCATGCTGCTCGGTCGCCTGGAGATTCTCACCGTACTGGTTTTGGTCACCCGAGCGTTCTGGAGACATTAAATACCGGCAAGGCTGCCGATGACTCGGCGCATTGCCGGCAGTTCCACCTAGAATCACGTCACTATTCGCCTGGAAACCCACTAGATGGCCGTGCCGACCCTACGCATCATCGCCTTCATCAATGGCATTTTCCTGATCACCCTGGCGGTGAGCTTGGTGGTGCCGATGCTTACCCTGGTGATGTTTGAGCGTGCCCATGAGCTCAATGCCTTTCTCTGGTCGAGCCTGATCACCTTGGTCGCCGGGCTGGCCATGGTCGCCCAAGGCCACCCGAAAGGGGTCGAACTGCGACCACGCGACATGTACATGCTCACGGTGTCGAGCTGGTTGCTGGTGTGCATCTTCGCCTCACTACCGTTCATGCTGGCCCAGCGCATGAGCCTCGCCGACGCCATCTTCGAGAGCATGTCCGGCATCACCGCCACCGGCGCCACTGTGCTCAGCGGCCTGGACAGCATGTCGCCGGGCATCCTGATCTGGCGCTCGCTGTTGCACTGGCTCGGCGGTATCGGCTTCATCGCCATGGCCGTGGCGATCTTGCCGATGCTGCGCATCGGTGGCATGCGCCTGTTCCAGACCGAATCATCGGATCGCTCGGACAAGGTCATGCCGCGCTCGCACATGGTGGCCAAGTACATGGTCGCGGCCTACGTCGGTATCAGCCTGCTCAGTTGCCTGGCGTTCTGGGCCGCGGGCATGGGCCTGTTCGACGCCATCAACCACACCATGTCGGCGATCGCCACCGGCGGGTTCTCCACCTCTGACAGCTCCATCGGCAACTGGCCGCAACCGGCCGTGCACTGGGTGACCGTGGTGGTGATGATTCTCGGCAGCCTGCCGTTCGTGCTCTATGTGTCGACCCTGCGGGGCAACTTCCTGGCGCTATTCAAGGATCAGCAGGTACATGGCTTCCTCGCCATATTAGTGAGTACCTGGCTGGCGCTCGGCACCTGGTACAGCCTGTCCACCGAACTGCACTGGCTGGAGGCGGTGCGGCACGTGGCGGTGAACACCACCTCGGTCATGACCACCACCGGCTTTGCCCTGGGCGACTACACCCTGTGGGGGGGCTTCGCCGGCATGCTGTTCTTCTACCTGGGCTTTATCGGCGGCTGCTCCGGCTCGACCGCCGGCGGCCTGAAGATCTTCCGCTTCCAGGTCGCCTATACCCTGCTCAAGGCCAACCTGCTGCAACTGGTGCATCCGCGCGCGGTGATCAAGCAGCAATATAACCGGCACCGCCTCGACGAGGACATCGTTCGTTCGATCCTGACTTTTTCGTTTTTCTTCACCATCACCATCGCCGCGCTGGCGCTGGCCCTGACGCTCTGCGGCCTGGACTGGATCACCGCGCTCAGCGGTGCCGCCAGTACCGTGTCCGGCGTCGGCCCGGGGATGGGCCCGATCATTGGGCCGGCTGGTAACTTCTCGAGCCTACCGGACACGGCCAAGTGGCTGTTGACCGCCGGCATGCTGCTCGGGCGCCTGGAAATCCTTACCGTGCTGGTCCTGTTGATGCCGGCGTTCTGGAGGCACTGAGGCGACCACCGGCTAATGACTCCAGACAGCGCGCTGCCCAGCACCAAGCTACAGCCGCGCACGATACTCGCCCGGGGTGATGGCGAACCAGCGGCGGAACGCGCGGAAGAAATTGCTCGGATCGGCCAAGCCGAGCAGATAGGCCACTTCCAGCAGGGTCAGGTTGGGCTGGGCCAGTTCGCGACGGCTATCGTCGAGAAGCTGAGGTCGGCGCCCTCGGCGATGATCCGCTGATAGCGCACCAACCGGACAAAGCCATCCTTCAGCGTGCGACTGGCTGCGTTCGCTCATGGCGTTATTCTTGTTCGAGTCAACTGGAAGTCGCTTCTGGCCGCGCGCAAGGATACTAAACTGGCACTTAATGTCACTGGCCCAACAGGACACGCGACCTAGACTGCAAAGAACCTGCAGCCGACCCAAAGCATCGGTGCGGCCAAAACACGACCAGGAGGCACGCCATGGCTACCCACACCAGCGCTCGCTACAGCAGCTTCGCCGAGTTCTATCCCTATTACCTGCAAGAGCACAGCAACCCGATCTGCCGCCGCCTGCACTATGTCGGCAGCCTGCTGGTACTGGGCCTTTTCGCCTATGCCCTGGCCACCCAACAGTGGCTGTGGCTATTGGCCATGCCGGTCGCCGGGTACGGCTTTGCCTGGATCGGTCACTTCGTCTTCGAGAAGAACCGGCCGGCCACCTTTCAATACCCGCTGTACAGCTTCATGGGCGACTGGGTCATGCTCAAGGATGCCTTTAGCGGACGCATCAGATTCTGATCCGCCAGCGTCCAACTTGCGCCACAGCCGCCCACTGGCCGGCATCTTCACGCCGTTCGGCTGCGGTGCTTGGCTCGTGTCACCGCGCTTGGTTATGATCCCTGCTCTGTCGCAATCCTGGCCCAGCGCTTGCCGCGCTACTTAGACGTCCAGCAGAGACGTCGGATAATCAGCAGGGATCGTTTCCACCGCATGAACACCATTACCCAGAACCGGCTCCACTCCTTGCCGACGCCACCTCTGCGCGAATACTACTCGCGCACACTGGCCTATATCGCCGTGGCCGCGAGCATCGCTGCCGGCACCTACACCCGGCATTTCGGCTACGACATTCTGTGGATGGTGCCCTATGCCCTGCTCTACCCGCATCTGGCCTACCACCTGGGCCAACGCTTCAAGCGTGATCATGCGCACACCACCACCCTGACCCTGCTGTTCATCGACGCCCTGCACTGTGGCGCGGCGCTGGTCCTGTTCGGTTTCTCGGTCGTGCCCAGCCTGATGTGCCTGCTGATCCTGGCGTTCAGCTCGATGGTGGCCGGGGGGCTGCGCTACCTGGGCCTGGGCCTGCTGATCGCAGCCAGCAGCACCCTGCTCAACGCGGCGCTGATCGAGCTGAAACTCAACCTCGACACCCCGGCCCTGGTCGCCCTGGCGAGCATCGCCTTCAGCACCCTGTACATCTGCACCACCGCCTATTTCGTTCACCAGCAAGGCTTGCGCCTGGCCCAGGTACGCGGCGAGATCAAGCGCGAACAGGAAAAAGCCGCCCGTCTGGCACGCAATCTGGCCAAGTACCTGTCGCCGCAGGTGTGGGAGTCGATCTTCACCGGCAAGAAGAGCGTGCGCCTGGAAACCCAGCGCAAGAAGCTCACGGTGTTCTTCTCCGACATCAAGGGCTTCACCGAGCTGTCTGAGGAACTTGAAGCCGAGGCCCTGACCGACCTGCTCAACAGCTACCTCAACGAGATGTCGAAGATCTGCCTGAAATACGGCGGCACCATCGACAAGTTCATCGGCGACAGCGTCATGGTGTTCTTCGGCGACCCGGCCAGCAAAGGTGCCAAGCAGGATGCCATGGCCGCGGTGTCGATGGCCGTGGCCATGCGCAAGCACATGAAGGTGCTGCGCCAGCAGTGGCGCGCCCAGGGCATCACCAAGCCGCTGGAAATCCGCATGGGCATCAACACCGGCTACTGCACCGTGGGCAACTTCGGCGCCGACACGCGCATGGACTACACCATCATCGGCCGCGACGTGAACCTCGCCAGCCGCCTGGAAAGCGCCGCCGAAGCCGGCGAGATCCTCATCTCCCACGAGACCTACTCGCTGGTCAAGGACCTGATCATGTGCCGCGACAAGGGCCAGATCAACGTCAAGGGCTTCACCCGGCCGGTGCAGATCTACCAGGTGGTGGACTTCCGTCGCGACCTGGGCGCCACCTCCAGCTATGTCGAGCATGAGCTGCCCGGCTTCTCCATGTACCTGGACACCAACGGCATCCAGAACTTCGACAAGCAACGGGTGATCCAGGCGCTGCAGCAGGCCGCCGAGAAATTGCGCGACAAGGTGATCATGTAGGGGGCGGCCGGCTTGGGTAGCCCGTAGGATGGGTTAGCGGCGCGGAGCACAAGACTCGAGCACAATGCTGCCCCCCGCGCGCCGCGTAACCCATCATCGATATTCGCCCTGCCAACGGGTACAGGCATAAACCGCTTGATGGGTATCGCTGCGCTCAACGCCATCCTACGGTTTGGCCGCGCCGGCTTTTGTAGGATGGTGCGGGCCGCGTAGGCTTGAGCGCAGCGATACCCATCACAGAGGCCGGCAGATCAAGGCGGAGCAGAATCCAGGGCGGTCCGGGCGGCACTCCGCTTTAGCCGCGAAGGACTTTGCCCCCGCCCCGCCCCTACAACCTCTCCGCGACCGGCTCCTGGCCCAGGCACGGCTCGCCGTCGAGCAAGGGCTGGCGGGCCAGGAACTCCAGCGCCGATACCCGCCAGGATTGCCCTGCCGCCATGTCGGCGCAGCGCGTCCGATCCAGCTCCAGGGCGGCCAGACAGGCCGCACGCAAATCCTCGTCCATCACCCCGGTGACACCCGCCGCCAGCACATCCAGCGGGCCGGGCACCGGGAACGCCGCCACCGGCGTGCCGCAGGCCAGCGCCTCGAGCATCACCAGGCCATAGGTATCGGTGCGCGAGGGAAACACCAGCACGCTGGCCTGACGATAGGCCGCGGCCAGCTCCGCGCCATGCCGGTAGCCGAGAAACTTCACCTGCGGATAACGCGCCTGCAAGGCCTCCCGCAGCGGACCGTCGCCGACCACGCGCTTCTCGCCGGGCAGGTCGAGGTCGAGAAAGGCCTCCAGGTTCTTTTCCGCGGCGATCCGCCCGACACACAGAAACACCGGCTTGTGCGCCGCGAGTCGCGGCATCTGCGGATTAAACAAGCGCGTATCGACGCCCTTGCGCCACAGCAGCAGACGCTGCAGGCCCCAGCCGGCGAACTCCGCGCGCAGGCGTTCGGTGGTCACCAGCACCGCCTGGCTAGGGCGATGAAAGACGCGCAGGTAGGCATAGCCCCAGCGCAGCGGCAACCACGGCCAGCGGCCATGGATGTACTCGGGAAAGCGTGTATGGATGGCGCTGGAAAACGCCAGGCCGCGCTTGCTCAGCCAGCGTCTGGCGGCCCAGCCGAGCGGTCCTTCGGTGGCCAGATGGACGCAGTCGGGCTGGAACTCGCGGATCGCCGGGCCGACCCGCCAGAGGTTCCACGCCAGCGGAATCTCCGGGTAGGTCGGGCACGGCCAGCTGCGAAAATCCTGCGGCGACAGCAGTTTGACCTGATGGCCCAGGCCGCGCAGTTCGCCGACCAGGGCCTGCAAGCTGGTTACCACGCCGTTGACCTGGGGCAGCCAGGCATCCGAGACGATCAGGATCCTCATGCCGCCGACTGCTCGGCCAAGGCCAGGATTTGCCGCGCCTGGTCGTCGGCCAGCCGATACAGCTCGATGCGCCCGTCCAGGTGTTCGATCAAGGCGCTGCAGGACTCGACCCAGTCGCCGCAGTTCATGTACTCCACCTCGCCCATCGGGCGGATCTCGGCGTGGTGGATGTGCCCGCAGACCACGCCATTGAAGCCGCGCTTGGCGCATTCGTGGACGATCGCCTGCTCGAAGTCGCTGATGAAGTTCACCGCGCCCTTGACCTTGTGCTTGAGGTAGGCCGACAGCGACCAGTAACCGTAGCCGTAGCGGCTGCGCCAGTGATTGAGCCAGCGGTTGAGGGTCAGGGTGATCTCGTAGGCCGAATCGCCGAGAAAGGCCAGCCAGCGGTGGTAACGGGTGATCACATCGAACTGGTCGCCGTGGATCACCAGCAGCCGGCGGCCGTCGGCGGTGACGTGCTCGGCCTCGTCGAGCAACTGGATATTGCCCAGCATCAGCGACGAATAACGGCGCAGGAACTCGTCGTGGTTGCCGGTGACATAGATCACCTCGGTGCCGCGCTTGCTCATGGTCAGCAGGCGGCGGATCACGTTGCTGTGCGCCTGCGGCCAGTAGATGCCACTGCGCAGCCGCCAGCCGTCGATGATGTCGCCCACCAGGTAAATCCGCTCGGTTTGATAGCGCTTGAGAAACGCCGCCAGGTGCTCGGCCTGGCAATCCCGGGTGCCCAGGTGGACATCGGAAATCCACAGGGTACGGACTCGTTGCTTGCGACTCGGCTTGGCGAGCTGGGCGCTGGTCATGGGCGGCCTCCGGCTGGGTTTTTACGAGCCTGCCTGCCTGCGGTGAAACGACTGTGACGGCGCCATGGCAGTTCGATGACAGCGCACCGCCACGAACAGGCGCAATGGCCTGCTAAACTGGCCGCCTGCCACGAGGACCCTGCCATGCCGTCGCCGCTCTCTTTGCGTCACTACAGCCATGAACTGCTCAGCCACAGCCATGATCATGCGCAGCTGGTCTTCGGCCTGAGTGGCCAGCTGGACTTCGAGGTAGCCGGGCTGGGCAGTCAGGTGATCCGCCAGACCCTCGCCGTGGTGCCGGCGGCGGCGCAACATGCCTGTGGCAGCAGCAGCGGCAGCCGGTGCCTGGTGCTCGACGTGCCCTCCGAGCACTGGCTGCAACAGCACCTGGGCCTGCATGCCGATGCCGGCCGCCGCCTGCTCGAACGCCCCGGCGCCCGGAGTCTCAACCCGGCGCAAAGCCAGCTGGTCAGTTGGCTGGCGGCCAGCCCGATCGATGACCCGGTAATCGCCCAGCAAGGCGCAGCGCTGTTGCTGGCCAGCCTGGCGAGCGAGCGCAGCGAACTGCCGGGCGCGCAAGGCTTGCCCCTGGCCGCCCTGGACGCGCATATCGACCGGCATGCCGCCTACCCGCTGCAGGTCGGCGACCTGGCGCGGCTGGCCGGTTTGTCGGCGGCGCGTTTTCATGCGCGCTTTCTCGACGAGACCGGACAGACGCCCATGGCCTATGTGCGCAGCCGGCGCCTGCACCTGGGCCGACAGTTGCTGTGCACTAGCCAACTGGCCGTCGGCGAGATCGCTGCGCGCGTCGGCTACAGCTCGCAAAGCGCCTTTACCGCGGCGCTATTGCGGCAGTTCGGCTGCACCCCGCGCGCGCTGCGCCAACGACACGAGTAACGCGACAAAGGCCGCGACTCCCGCGACAGACAGGGCGCGCTTCTCTCCCTAGACTGCATGCAACATCAGCTAGCCGGGGAAGCGTTATGCAGCAGATCGAATGGGAAGACTTTCAACGGGTGGAATTGCGCGTCGGCACGCTGCTGTCCGCCGAGCCGAACGACAAAGCCCGCAAGCCGGCCTACGTACTGCAGGTCGACCTCGGCGAACTCGGGGTGAAAACCTCCAGCGCGCAGCTCAGCGAACACTACCCATGCGCCGAACTGATTGGCCGCCAGGTGCTCTGCGTGTGTAATTTCGCCGCCAAGCGCATCGCCGGCATCCGTTCCGAGGTGCTGGTGACCGGCGTCTATGACGCGGGCAACAAGGTGGTACTGGCCAGTTTCGACAGACCGCTGCCCAATGGCTCGCGCCTGGCATGACCGAGCGCAAGGCACTGCTGGCGATTCACCTGGGCGCGCTGTTGTTCGGCCTGTCGGGGATCTTCGGCAAGCTGGCGAATACCCTGCCCATGGCCATCGTCGGCGGCCGGGCGATCTTCGCCGTCGTCGCCCTGGCCCTGTTCGCCCGCCTCCTCAGCCAGCACCACAGCCAACGTCCCAACGCGCGGCAGCTGGCCATGCTGGCACTCGGCGGCTTGTTGCTCGGCAGCCATTGGCTGACCTTCTTCGAGGCGGTGAAGGTTTCCGGCGTGGCCATCGCCACCCTCGGTTTCGCCAGCTTCCCGGCGTTTACCGTGCTGCTCGAAGGCCTGCTGTTTCGCGAACGCACGCGGCCCAGCGAATTCGCCATGGTCGCCGTGGTCTGCCTGGGGTTGATCCTGGTCACGCCGGATTTCGACCTCGCCAGCCAGGCTACCGCCGGCCTGCTCTGGGCGGTGCTCTCGGGCTTGCTGTTCGCCCTGCTGTCACTGCTCAACCGCGCCAGCACCCGCGGCCTGGATCCGGTGCAGGCGGCGCTCTGCCAGAACCTCACGGTGCTGCTGTGCTTCCTGCCGTTCGCCTGGCCCCTGCTGCCCGGCCTGGCGCTGCTCGACTGGTTCTGGCTGGCCCTGCTCGGGGTGTTCTGTACCGGCCTGGCGCACAGCCTGTTCGTCGCCAGCCTGCGCGTGATCAAGGCGCGCAGCGCCGCGGTGATCTTCGCCCTGGAGCCGGTCTACGGCATCGCCTTCGCCTGGTGGCTGTTCAACGAGATACCGACCCTGCGCATGCTCCTCGGCGGTACGCTGATCATCCTGGCGATTTTCTTCTCGGCGCGCATGGCGCGTTGAGCAGCCGGCTGGCGACGGGCGCAACCTCGCCAACCGCGGCACCTCGAGCCGGATTACGCGGGCTTGCTCTTGGCGCGCATCCTGTCGGCCATGCTGGTCATTTCGTCATAGAGCAATTGCGGGTTCTTCTGCTTCAACGCCCAGGCCATGCGGCCCTGCTCATGGGGCAGGATCATGAACTCGCCCTTGGCCATCTCCTGGTAGATATAGTCGGCGATGTCCGCGGCGCTGATCGGCGAGCTTTCCAGCAGTTTGCCGACCTGGGCCTTCATCGCCGGCGTCGGGCCGCGGAAGGAATCGAGCAGGTTGGTCTGGAAGAACGACGGGCAGACCACATGCACGCCGACTTCCTGTTGTTTCAATTCGATCAGCAGGCTCTCCGACAATGCCACCACACCGGCCTTGGCCACGTTGTAGTTGCTCATCGCCGGGCCTTGCATCAGGGCCGCCATCGACGCGATGTTGACGATCTTGCCCTTGCTGCGCTCGAGCAACGGCAGGAACGCCTTGCAGCCCTTGACCACGCCCATCAGGTTGATCGCGATCTGCCAGTCCCAGTCCTCCAGCGACAGCTCGTCGAAGAAACCGCCCGAGGCCACACCGGCGTTGTTGACGATCACATCGATGCCGCCGAACTTTTCCTCGCAGGCCTGCGCCAGGGCAGTCAGCTGACTGTAGTCGCGCACGTCGCAACGCCGGGTGAAGCCCTCGCCACCGGCTGCGCGAACCAATTGCAGGGTCTCGGCGAGCCCCGCCTCGTTGACATCGGCGAGCGCCAGACGCCAGCCCTCGCGCGCCCAGCGCAGGGCGATTTCACGCCCCAAGCCCGAACCAGCGCCGGTAATCATCATGCGATTTTGCATATGGAAGTCGCCTTGTTTTGTGCGTTGAAAGAGAAGACAAGGCGCAGTGTAGCCAAGGAAATATTCAGCCCCACGCACCATCATGCTGCTGAATGACCAAGGCAAACTGCCGTCACTGGCAGAGCGGCTAACGGCTACGCCAACGCCAGAGCAAAAAGCCATACACCAGCAGGTTCGGCAGCACGACCAAGGCCGCCAGCCATAGCTGGATAGCGGGCGTGAGCCCGGCCGGATAGATGATCGGCAGCAGGTAGTGCTCGATAAAACCGGCGCCATAGCCTGCTTGCCCGGCAGCCTGACGCAGGCTGTTTTCCAGTGGTGTCAGGGGACACGGCAACTGCAGTGATTCAACCGCAACCGCCCAGAGCACGGCGGGCAGGTGCAGCCAGGCCAGCCAACGCCAGCGCAGCACCAGCAAACCACCGAGCAGGGCGAAGGCAATGAACAGCAGATGCAGGAGCAACACGGCATCGGCAGCCAGACTCGGGAGCATGGCGTTACTCCACCTTGAGCGCGTTGAACATGACCCACGATAACCTCGAGGCGACCATCGAGCGACAGCTATGGCTCATCGCGGGCACAACCGAGATAAAAAAACCGCGAGCCCAAGGTCGCGGTTTTTTCAGTGCTGCGCCTGGCTGTCAGGCCTGGTTGCGCAGCTTCTCCGGGTTGATCAGGAAGCGTGCCAGTGCCGGCAGCAGCCAGATCGCGCCGATCATGTTCCAGAGGAACATGAAGGTCAGCATCAGGCCCATGTCGGCCTGGAACTTGATCGCCGAGAAGATCCAGGTCGCCACCCCGATCGCCAGGCACACGCCGGTGAACAGCACGGCCTTACCGGTCGACTTGAGGGTCTGATAGTAGGCCTCCTGCAACGACAGCCCCAGGCGCAGGTAGGTTTCCATACGGCTGTAGATATAGATGCCGTAGTCGACACCGATGCCCACGCCCAGGGCGATCACCGGCAGGGTCGCCACCTTGACCCCGATGCCCATGTAAGCCATCAGCGCGTTACCCAGTATCGAGGTCAGCACCAGCGGCAACATCACGCACAGGGTGGCGGCAATCGAGCGGAAGGTCAGCAGACACATGAAGCCCACCGCCGCATAGACCGCGATCAGCATGGTGGTTTCGGACTGGGCGATCACCTCGTTGGTGGCCGCCTCGATACCGGCGTTACCGGCCGCCAGGATGAACTCCAGGCCTTCCTTGTTGGTTTCCTTGGCGAACTCTTCGACCACCGCGACCGCCCGTTCCAGGGTTTCCGCCTTGTGGTCGTTGAGGAACACCAGCACCGGCGCCACCGAACAATCGGCGTTGTACAGACCGTCGGCACGCGCAATCGAGTTGTTCAGCACGTCCTGGTTGCGCGACAGGGTTTCCCATTTCAGGTTGCCCTCGTTCATGCCCTTGATCACCTGACGCGACACCGTGACCATGGAGATGGCCGACTGCACGCCCTCGGTGTTTTCCATCGTCCACATCAGCTCGTCCATGGCCGACAGGGTCTGGTAGGTCGAACAGCCTTCCGAAGCGGTCTTGACCATCACCACCAACACATCGGAACTGGTCGAGTAGTTGCGGATGACGAAGTCGTTGTCCAGGTTGTAGCGCGAGTCCGGGTGCAGTTCGGGCGCGCCCTGATCGAGGTCGCCGATCTTCAGATTCTGGCCATACCAGACGCCACCGGCCAGGGCCACCACGGCAATCAGCACGGACACCGGCGCCACCATCGGGTGGGCGAAGTTGGAAATCAGACGCCACAGCGGATGATCCTTGGCCGCCTCTTCACGGCTGATCTTGACCGCCTTCTTGCTGATGCCGATATAGGAAATCATCACCGGCAGCAGGATCAGGTTGGTCAGGATGATCACCGCCACGCCCACAGATGCGCCGATGGCCAGCTCGCGGATCACGCCGATATCGATCAGCAGCAAGGTAATGAAGCCGACCGCATCCGACAGCAAGGCGACCAAGCCGGGAATGAACAGCTGACGGAACGCCATGCGCGCGGCTACCAACGGGCTCGTCGCCTCCCCCGAGGCCATGGCGATGCCGTTGATCTTCTGCACCCCATGGGAGATACCGATGGCGAACACCAGGAACGGCACCAGCATCGAATAAGGATCCAGGCCGAAGCCCAGGGTATGCAGCAAGCCCAACTGCCAGATCACCGCGATCAGGGTGGTGACGACCACCGCCAGGGTGCTCTTGAAGCAATGGGTGAACCACAACAGCAGGGCGAAGGTGATACCGATGGCCACGGCAAAGAACAGGGCCACGCCGACCAGACCATCGATCAGGTCGCCAACTTTCTTGGCGAAGCCGATGATGTGCACCTTCACATTGGGATTCTGCGCCTGGTACTTCTCGCGAATCTTCTCTTCCAGCTCGTGGGAGAATTTCTGGTAATCCAGCGGGATCAGCTTGCTCTGGTCCTCAGGATCGGGATAGGACTCCAGCAGCGGCACGTCGACGATGCTCGACTTGAAGTTGTTGGCCACCAGCCGGCCGATCTGCCCGGACTTGAGAATATTGCTGCGCAAGTCCTCGAGGCTGTCGGACGAGCCATCGTAGGTCTGCGGAATCACCTCGCCGCCGGCGAAGCCCTCTTCGGTCACCTCGGTCCAGCGTACGCTCGGACTCCACAGCGACTTCAGGCCGGAACGATCGACACCGGGAATGTAGAACACTTCGTCGTTGATCTGACGCAGCGTCTCCATGTACTCCTTGCTGAAGATGTCGCCCTCGACCGCCTCCACCGAGATGCGCACGGTGTTGCCCAGGTTGGCCAGGTCATTGCGGTGCTCGAGCATCTTCTGGATATAGGGATGCCCCAGCGGGATCATCTTCTCGAAGCTGGTTTGTGGACGCACCTGAGCAGCCTGATAGAACAGAAAAACACTGATCAGCAGGCACAGCACAATCACGGCCGGACGATTATTGAAGATCAGCCGTTCGAGGACAGACGCTGGTTGGTGTTGATGCTTACTCATGCAAACTCTCCCGGCTTATTGTTGTTGGCCCAGATCGGCGCCAGTCGGCGAAGCGACGTGGACGCCGCCCTGCCCCACCAGAATCAGGTTGCCGTTATCCAGTGCGGTGACGCCCGCCAGCGAGAGCCGATCGGCGCGATTGAGCAAACCGAAGGAGCGTCCGTCATCGCTGCTTTTCAGCACGCTGCCGCCATGCCCGACCACCACGATCGAACCGTCGGCAAGTCGATTGCCATCGGCCAGGCCGAACTCCAGCGGCCCGTTATTCGGGGTATTCAGCTCGATCTGCTGCCAGCTGTCACCGAAGTCGGTGGAGCGGAACAGGTGACCGCGCAGGCCATAGACCAGCAGACTGCCCGGCTCGCTGCTGCCAAGAGCGCCAAACAGTGAACCCTCATAGGGCCCCTGAAGGGTTTCCCAGGTTTGCCCCCAATCGGCCGAACGGAACATGCCGCCCAGTTCGCCGACGACGAACAAGCCGGCATCCTTGACCGCGACTATGGCGTTGAGGTGATAACCGTCTTCGTTATCCAGGCGCTCGCTGACATCGTCCCAGTTCGCCCCGCCATCGGTGGTTTCCAGCAGCGCACCGTAGGCGCCCACGGCATAGCCGTTGTTGCGGTCCCTGAACCAGACGTCGAGCAACGGCGCCTCGCGCTCCAGATCCTCGAACTGCTTGACCCAGGTAGCGCCGCCATCGTTACTGGCGAGAATCAACGCATCGTGGCCGACCGCCCAGCCGTGCTGATCATCGACAAAGAACACCGCGGTGAGCATCTGCCGGGTCGGCACCTTGGCCTGAATCCAGCTGGCGGCATTGTCGTCGGAGTAGAGGATATGACCACGATCGCCCACAACTACCAGGCGCTGACCGACGCGGGTGACGTCCAGCAGCAGCTTTTCCACTGCTTTCGGCGATTCGATCGAGTAACGGACGGTTGAGTCGGCGGCGGTTTGCGCCTGCAATGGCGCGGCAGCGAAAATCACAATGGACAGCACACTGCAGAGCGAGAGCGCTTTAGCCAGCGGCGAGTAGAAGCGCAACGCCGGTGCGTTGAACAGACCGGCCCGGGTGCGCCGCATGACGGGCTCACTCATATACCTTCCCCCTTGTTGTTATCGGTGGTCCTGCTTTTTAGCAGACCGCCTATGCTAGCGAGCTTTCGAAAGGCCTGACAATCGGCATGACGTTATGTTTTGTTAAGGCCGAGCCGCGAGCTTGACCGCTTGCTCGACGCAGTGATGTGCAAAGGCCACCCTCACTGTAGCGGCCTTTTGCCAACACTACACGAACATCGGCCTGTGCCGCGACGACGCAGGGACGCCGAAATTTCAACGCTGTCGCGACATGAATCATCTGTCGCTTTGCATGGGCGCGCCTGCGAAACCGGCGGTAGTGGAGCATCACGATCGCACGCATGGCGTGCTTGTAGGAGCTGGCCATGCCTGCGAAACCGGCGGTAGCCGGAACATCGATCGCACGCATGGCGTGCTCCTACAAAAGCAGCAAGCACCGCATTCCGACAGTTCAACGCTGACGCGACACCAGGGAGGCACCGCAGCTGTCAGGCGAGGCTTTTGCTGACCACCTCATAGACATCGCTGGACAGCTCGCCAGACGCGAGAATCCGTTCCAGCTCGGCCTTCATCAGGGCCTGACGCGCGTCGTCGTATTTGCCCCAACGGGTCAGCGGCCCGAGCAGGCGCGAGGCGATCTGCGGGTTGAGGGCATTGAGGGTGATCACCTGATCGGCCAGGAAGCGGTAGCCGCTGCCGTCGGCCTGATGGAAGTTGACCGGGTTCTGCCCGCTGAACGCCCCGATCAGGGCGCGCACCTTGTTCGGGTTCTTCAGGGTGAAGGCCGGGTGCGCCATCAGCTGCTGCACGCGCGCCAGGCCGCCCGGCAGGCTGCAGGCCGCCTGCACGCTGAACCACTGGTCCATGACCAGGGGGTTGTCATTGAAGAAGTCGGCAAAGCTGGCCAAAGCCTTGGCCTTCTCCTCCTCGAACGAGGAATTGACCAGCACCGCCAACGCCGCCAGGCGCTCGGTCATGTTGTCGCACACCTCGAACTGCTCCAGGCAGGCGGCCAACACCTCGGGCTTGGCGCCGAGCATCAGGTAGGACAGCGCGATGTTCTGCAGGCTGCGCCGGGCGAAATGTTCGGCCTCGGCGACATAGGCGCTGCCGCGGGAGATCGCGCGGTTGGCCTGGTAACGCTGCCACAGCGGCTCGAACAGGGCCTCGGCCAACTGGGTGCGGGCGAACTCGCGCGCCGCATGGATGGCGTCGACATCGGCCACCTCGCTGATCTCGGTCAGGTAGGCCTCGCCCGGCAGGGAAAGCATCTCGGCGACCATGGCCTGGTCCAGCGCCTGATTCTCCAGCACCGCACGCAGGGCGCTGACCAGGCGCTGGTCCATGACCAGCGTCTCGCCGCGCCGCTGCTGGTCGATCAGCTCCTGCAGGACCTGCACCGACAGTTGCTGGCCGGCCTCCCAGCGGTTGAAGCCGTCGCTGTCGTGCTGCATCAGGTACATCAGTTGGTCGCGGCTGTAGGGGAAGCTCAGCTTGACCGGCGCCGAGAAGCCGCGCAGCAAGGACGGCAGCGGCCGCTCGGCGACGTCGACGAAGGTGAAACTCTGCTGCGCCTCGGTCACCGAGAGCACCCGCGACGTACCACCGGCGCTCGCCTCGCCCGCCAGGCGCAACGGCATCTCGCCGCCCTGTCCATCCAGCAGGCCCAGCTCGACCGGGATGACGAAGGGCAACTTCTCGCCCTGCCCCGGCGTGGCCGGACAGCTCTGGCGGAAGCTCAGGCTGTAGGTCTTGGCGGCGGCATCGTAGGCCTCGCTGACGGCCAGACGCGGCGTACCGCCCTGGCTGTACCAGCGCTTGAACTGAGTCAGGTCGACGCCATTGGCGTCTTCCATGGCCTTGATGAAATCGTCGCAGGTCACCGCCTGACCGTCGTGGCGCGCGAAGTACAGATCGCTGCCCTGGCGAAAGCCCGCGTCGCCGACCAGGGTGCGGATCATGCGCACCACTTCCGAGCCCTTCTCGTAGACGGTCAGGGTGTAGAAGTTGGAAATCTCCATGAACGACTCGGGACGCACCGGATGGGCCATGGGGCCGGCATCCTCGGCGAACTGGTGGGTGCGCAGGTAGGCCACGTCCTCGATGCGCTTGACCGTGCGCGAGTTCATGTCGGCGCTGAACTCGGCATCGCGGAATACGGTGAAGCCTTCCTTGAGCGACAGCTGGAACCAGTCGCGGCAGGTCACCCGGTTGCCCGACCAGTTGTGGAAGTACTCGTGGGCGACCACCGCCTCGACGCGCTGGTGGGCGGCGTCGGTGGCGGTTTCCGGGTGGGCCAGCACGCAGCTGGAGTTGAAGATGTTGAGGCCCTTGTTCTCCATGGCGCCCATGTTGAAGTCGTTGACCGCGACGATCATGAAGATGTCCAGGTCGTACTCGCGACCGTAGACGTCTTCGTCCCACTTCATCGACTTCTTCAGGCTGTCCATGGCGTGCTGGCACTTGTCGATGTTCTCCGGCTCGACATAGATGCGCAGCGCCACTTCCCGCTCGCTCATAGTGGTGAAGCTGTCTTCCACGCACCAGAGGTCGCCGGCGACCAGGGCGAACAGGTAGGCCGGCTTCATGAACGGATCCTGCCAGGTCGCCCAGTGCCGGCTGCCTTCTTCCGGGCCGCTGGCGATCGGGTTGCCGTTGGACAGCAGCACCGGGTAGCGGTGCTGCTCGGCGCTGACCGTGGTGGTGAATTTGCTCATCACGTCCGGGCGATCGAGGTAATAGGTGATCTTGCGGAAACCCTCGGCCTCGCACTGGGTGCAGAACATGCTGCCGG
>RCUJ01000251.1_pt1 | contig 30922 bp, 22 predicted proteins | sample 2166321 | NCBI WGS metagenome assembly RCUJ01 (sample SAMN09932808, study PRJNA488358) | compost metagenome | feature: garden; material: soil; isolation source: compost soil in an enriched community after 118 h of incubation | place: Germany: Experimental Botanical Garden Goettingen | collected... | reverse complement strand
CATCAGCTTCTACTGAAACAGTAACTGCCTGTGATACGTACACATGGTCTGAAAATAATGCTACCTATACCACTTCCGGAGTTTATACCAATGTAGTGGGTTGTGATACCAAAACTTTAGATTTAACGATAACGAATTCATCAGCTATCAATACTACTGTAAACTTAAATTTAGGTGTATTAACATCCAATCATAGTGGTGCTACTTATCAATGGTATCAGTGTCCTAATACATTGCTTGTGAATGAAACTAACCAATCTTATACCCCTTTGATAAATGGAGATTATAAAGTTGAAATTACCGTTGCTGGTTGTACAGTAACTTCTAATTGTATTACTGTAAATAGTCTGGCCGTTGATGAATTCAATCAAAATGAATTTAAAATTTACCCTAACCCTAGTAAAGGAATAGTAAGCATTGTTACTCCATATGAAGGAGATTATATTATAATAGACCGATCAGGAAAGACTATAAAATCATTTAATCTAGATGAAAATGTAGTTAATACTTTAAATTTAGAAAACGTATCTGATGGAATTTATTTTATTAAAAGTATTAGCAATAATAAAGTAAAAACTCAAAAGTTAATTATAAAAAAGTAAAAGACTTATGTTACAATAAGTAAATATCTTTTAAAAAAGTTAAAAACCCCAAACTACACTCACATAATTGTAGTTTGGGGTTTTTTATGAAATTACAAAACCATCGTCAACTGAATCCTCTTCCTATCTTCATCAACTTCGGTCACTTTTACTTCAACATGCTGGTGTAATTTAACCACTTCATTTACGTCGCTCACAAAGCCCGCTTTGAGTTGTGAAATGTGAACCAAACCACTTTCCTTAATACCAATATCCACAAAACAACCAAAATTCGTAATGTTATTTACAATTCCAGGCAAAACCATCCCGGCCTTTACATCTTTTATTGTTTTTACATTAGGGTCAAATTCAAAAACTTTAGCTGATTTTCTTGGATCCAGCCCCGGTTTTTCAAGCTCCTTTATAATATCTTTTAATCCCAATAAACCTATTTCTGGCGTGATGTAATTTTCTGCTTTTATCAAAGCCGTTTTTTCTTTATTGGCAATTAAATCATTAACGCTTATTTTCAAATCTTTGGCGATTTTTTCAACAATTCCATAGGCTTCAGGATGGACGGCCGAATTATCCAAGGGGTTCTTAGCATTTGAAATACGGATAAAAGCAACGCCTTGCTGGTATGCTTTCTCGCCCAAACGAGGTACTTTTTTCAATTGTTTTCTGTCTTCGAACGGTCCGTTTTCTGAGCGATAATTAACAATGTTTTCCGCCAGCTTCTCTCCTATTCCACTCACATAGCTTAACAAATGTTTGCTTGCTGTATTGATATTTACACCCACTGAATTCACGCAACGAATCACTGTATTATCTAACTCTTCCTTCAGTTTATTCTGATCTACGTCATGTTGGTATTGGCCTACGCCAATAGCTTTTGGGTCAATTTTCACTAATTCTGCTAAAGGATCTGATAATCGTCTGCCTATGGAAACAGAACCACGAACAGTCACATCATAATTAGGAAATTCCTCCCGGGCAATTTTTGATGCCGAATAAACCGATGCTCCCGCTTCTGAAACAATAAACACCTGAACAGGTTTGTCAAAAGCAATCTTTTTAATAAAAAATTCCGTTTCGCGTGAAGCGGTTCCGTTACCAATAGAAATCGCATCAATATTATAAGCATTGACCATCGAGCGGATTTTTTTCATCGCCATAGCACTTTCATTTTGTGGCGCATGCGGATAAATCGTTTCATTGTATAATAAGTCTCCCTTTTCGTCCAGACAAACCACTTTACATCCCGAACGGAATCCCGGGTCAATCGCTAGAATTCTCTTTTCTCCCAAAGGCGGAGCCAATAATAACTGTCCTAAATTATTCGCAAAAACCTGAATGGAATTGGCATCTGCCTTGGCTTTGGCTTCCTGCAAAGTCTCATTTGAAATAGCCGGATTCAATAACCTTTTGTAACTGTCCTCAATCGCTAATTGCACATGAGGCGTTGCACTGCTTTGACCTTTTAAAATCAATTCGTCAATAATATCGTAAGCTTCATCAATATCAACTTCTACTTTAAACTTGATAAAACCTTCCTTTTCTGCCCGAAGCATCGCCAATAATCGATGTGATGGCGCTTTGCTTAATGGTTCTGACCAATCAAAATATTGATTGAATTTTTGCGCTCCCTCCTCTTCTTTCTTAGTTTTTACGACTTTGGTAGTTATCGTTGCCTTGCGTTCGTATAATCTTCGTAACTGTTTACGAACATAAATATTCTCGTTAATCCATTCAGCAATAATATCTCTGGCTCCTTGCAAAGCTGCTTCTTCGTTGATTACATTTTCATTCAAATATTGCGTGGATAAAAAATCAACATCATCATTATTTTGTGCCATAATGATTTTTGCCAAAGGTTCTAATCCGTTTTCACGAGCCACATCAGCTTTGGTTTTTTTCTTCTTTTTAAATGGCAGATAGAAATCTTCCAATTCCTGTAAATCAAAACTCTGTTTGATTTTTTTCTCTAATTCCGGCGTAAGCGCGTTTTGTTCTTCAATAGATTTTAAAATTGCTTCCTTGCGTTTTATGATCACTTCATACTCTTTTTGCAATTTGGCAATTTGTTCAATTACAACTTCATCCAAATTACCGGTTTTATCTTTTCGGTATCTGGAAATAAAGGGAATGGTACAGTCTTCCTCTAATAATTGAACTGTATTTTGAATATTTATTGCTGCTGTGGCAACGGTTTTGGCGATGAATTGTATGTTGGTCATTTTTTATTTTAAAAAATTATACTGCGAAAATAATATCTTTGGAATTCAATTGAACATCAATAATGATATTATTCTACTATTTTTTAATCCTTAATTTTCTAGCTTTTTTGTTTTTAGGTTATGACAAACTACTGGCTATAAGAAACCGAAGAAGGATTCCTGAAAAAACACTTTTAACTTTCGTCTTTATCGGTGGAACTATTGGTTCTGGATTAGCTATGCTTGTATTTAAACACAAAACTTCAAAAGAAAGCTATCTTTTGAAGTTTTATGGCATTATTACAGTACAGGTATTTGTTCTTTTCGGACTGTTTTATTTTAAACTTATAGCACTTTAATTCACTAACAAGAAATCTTATCCACTCTGTTTTGATGTCTTCCACCTTCAAATTCAGTAGTTAAAAAAGTATCTACCATATCTACCGCTTGAGGAATAGAAGTATAACGAGCCGGAATACTGATGATATTAGCATCATTATGTTGACGGGCCAATACAGCAATTTCCTTCATCCAACATAAAGCTGCACGTACCTTAGACTGTTTGTTAACTGTCATCGAAATTCCGTTACCGCTTCCGCAAATAACAATTCCAAAATCAGCTTTCCCTTCTGCAACATCAGAAGCAACTGGATGACCAAAATCCGGATAATCCACACTGTCGGCAGAATCAGTTCCGTAATTAGTTACTTCATGCCCTTTTGCTTTAAGCATTTCAACAATTGCCTTTTTATACTCAGGACCAGCGTGATCGTTTCCTATAGAAATTTTCATTTTATATATATTAAGTTGTGTGCTGCAAATTTAATCAAAGATTTTCAGTTTTAAAGAAATTGCGTATTTGTTTATTTGTTTACCAAAAACAGTCATTAAAAAATTGATTTTCTATAATAATATAACTATCAGATTACTATTAATTTAGATTTTAATGACATCGCAATTTATTTACAATTAACTGTAAATCAATACCTATTTTGTAATGAAATTGTTAAAAAATTATGTTGTTAACAGTAAAACTTAAATGCTTGATATTCAGTTAACTTTAAATTAACATGAAATGTTCATAAGTTTGGATAGAATATTAGAAGTTTTTTTAGTCCATGTCAAAAAAATCACTAATCCAAAACCCACTTTAAAAAACCAAATTTAGTTTGATGAATTTTTAGAATAGTTATCAATAGTTAAAAATGGTTTATTAACAAATTTCAGAAATTGACTTATTTACAAAATCCATTAATTTTCTATTATCAACAGTTGTTAATTAAAATCAGAAAACACTTTAAAACTAAATCCTTAGAAAGAAATAACTATGTTAATAACTAAAAATAACATGGTAAAACTTCATTTCAATACATTTTTAAATAAATTTATAGTAACTATTAACAAGCTATAATAACCATAAAAAATTTAATTTAAATTTCCTTTTCTTTTTGTTGTATTTAATATATGTTGACAACTTTGAAAATTTAAAATTGAATTTTTTTAAAAATTTAGAAATTTATGATTGAATTAAACAATGCTAAGATTGTTATTCAAACTGTCTAAGATTTCCTGAACGGTTTCAAAATCGTTACGATGTACTTTTAATTTGATTCCGCCCAAAGCTGAAGTGTAAAAAGGGGCAACGGATAAAGTGATTTCATTTTCAAAAAAATAATGAATGCCTTCCTGCTCTAAAATGTGTTTTAGAACAATAATTTCGTGGGAATGATTAAAAATTGCAATTGTTTCAAAATCTTCCATTTGTACTTTTTGTAAAGATACATAAAGTTATATTTTTAATAAATCTATTCCTTAAAAACTAATATTTAACATCTTCTTCGTAATTTTAGGCTTTTAAGAAAAAGAAGTATGGGGAAAAGATTAAGAAAGCCGATAAAAAAAGAGAAAGACTTCTCTGAAAAAATTATAAAAATATTATCGCAAAGTGCCAATAAAGCATTTAACTACAAACAAATAGCGGCGAAACTTGAATTAGATGATACGCAAAGCAGGAATCAAATTATTAAAGACTTAAAGATTCTGGCATCTCAAAAAAAAATTATAGAATCAGAACCTGGAAAATATTTAATTAAAGCCGTCAGTAAGGATTATTACGAGGGAACAATTGATATGACCGGTCGTAAAACAGCGTATTTTGTTTGTCCTGATTTAGAGGAAGATGTTTTTATTCCGACGAATAATTTGAATCATGCTTTAGATAAAGATGTCGTAAAAGTCTATGTTTATAATCGTAGAAAAGGTAAAAAACCTGAAGGTGAAGTAATTGAAGTTATAGAAAGAAATAAAACAGATTTTGTTGGGGTAATTGATATCCAGAAAAACTTCGCTTTTGTTTCTACTGCAAATCCTAAAATGTATACTGATATTTTTATTCCTAAAGACAAAATAGGAGAGGCAGAACAAGGAGATGTTGTATTAGTTCATATTGAAGACTGGCCGGCCAGAGCAGATAGTCCATTCGGAATAGTAGTAAAAGTATTGGGTAAACCGGGTGAGCATGATACTGAAATTCATGCTATTCTGGCAGAATATGGATTACCGGCAGAGTTTCCAATAGAAGTAGAAACCTATGCGCAAAAAATTGATACTACCATTCATGATAGTGAAATTGCGAAGCGTCGGGATATGCGAGATACGCTTACTTTTACAATTGATCCCAAAGATGCTAAAGATTTTGATGATGCTTTGTCTTATAAAAAGTTAGAGAATGGAAATTATGAAATAGGAATTCACATTGCAGACGTTTCTTTCTATCTTGAAGAAGGAACAATTTTGGATGATGAAGCCTATCAAAGAGCTACTTCTGTTTATTTAGTGGATAGGGTAGTGCCTATGTTACCAGAAGTTTTATCAAATTATGCTTGTTCACTTCGTCCACATGAAGAAAAATATACCTTTTCAGCTGTTTTTGAAATCAATCCTAAAGCACAAGTGGTTAGTCAATGGTTTGGACGTACTGTTATCTATTCGAACCAAAGATTTTCTTATGAAGAAGCACAGTATATCATAGAAACCAAGGACAATACAATTCCTGAGGAGATTTCTATTATTGGAAGTGCTTATAAAGTTTCGGATGAAATTACGGATGCTACTTTAAAAATGGATGAATTAGCCAAGATTTTGAGAAGAAAAAGAATGAATGAAGGCGCTATTTCTTTTGATAAAGTAGAGGTAAAATTCAATTTGGATAAAGAAGGAGAACCGGAAGGTGTTTATTTTAAAATATCAAAAGATGCGAATCATCTTATTGAGGAATTTATGCTTTTGGCAAATAGAAAAGTTGCTGAATACATTGGAAAACAGAAAAAGACATTTGTTTACAGAATTCACGATGAGCCTAATGAAGATAAATTAATAGCAATGCAAACTGTTATTGCTAAGTTTGGTTATAAAATAGATTTTAGAAATAAAGGAGATATTTCAAAATCATTGAATAATTTATTAGCAGACGTTGTTGGTAAGAAAGAACAAAATTTAATTGATACTCTGACTATTAGGAGTATGAGTAAAGCCAAATATTCGACGGATAATATAGGTCATTATGGATTAGCTTTTGAATATTATACTCATTTTACTTCTCCAATCCGTCGTTATCCAGATGTTATGGTACATCGATTATTGCAATATTACCTGGACGGCGGAAAATCAGCAGATGAAGAAACCTATGAAACAAAATGTTTGCATTCTTCTACAATGGAAGGATTAGCAACAAATGCTGAAAGAGATTCTATCAAATACATGCAGGTAAAATACATGCAAAATCATCAGGATCAAGAGTTTTTGGGTGTAATTTCTGGTGTAACCGAATGGGGTATTTATGTTGAAATTATAGAAAACAAATGTGAAGGCATGTGTAGAATTCGCGATATAAAGGAAGATTATTATACTTTTGACGAAAAACAATATGCCCTTGTAGGCGCTACTTCCAATCAATTATTACAATTGGGAGACGAAATTTATGTCAAAGTAAAAAATGCGGATTTAGTTAAAAAACAATTAGATTTTAATTTTTTAAGAAGAAATGAATAACTGTTTAAATAGAAATAGAATGAAAAATTTACTATCTATAGCTATCTTTTTTATAGCTATTAATTTGAATGCGCAAGTGACTAAAGACTTGGGTGATTTTGATACCGTAAGAGTATTTGACAAACTGAATGTTAAGCTAATTGCAGCTTCAGAAAATAAAATAGTTATAGAAGGAAAAGAAGAAGAGAATGTAGAAGTTATCAATAAAAATGGAGAACTTAAAATTAGAATGTATATTACTAAAGCGTTTTCAGGAGAAGATATTTCTATTAAACTGTATTTTAAAAGAATAGAAAGTATCAGTGCCAGTGAAGGAAGTTATATTTCAAGTGATTATACTTTTAAACAAACGGTAATGGAGTTGAATGCTAAAGAAGGAGCAGAGATTAGAGTGGATTTAGATGTTGAAAAGGCAAATGTTAAAGCAAATTCCGGAGGGATAGTTGATTTAAGAGGTTCAGCAGCAAACCAAGATATTGATATTACTTCAGGAGGAATTGTAAAAGCAGAAGAATTACATACATCTCAAACCAAAATAAGCGTTTCTGCAGGAGGAAAAGCTGAAATTCATGCATCTACCTTGGTAAATGCTAAAGTTAAGGCTGGTGGCTCTATTTTCATTTATGGTAAACCAAAACAAATTAATCAAGAAACTGTTATGGGAGGTACAATTACTGAGAAAGAGTAATAGCGTATTAAAATTATTTTCTAAATAAATTTATTTTTTAATGATTAATGATATTTTAACTGGTATTCCTTGGGGGATTTTCTTAAGTTTCATGATAGGTCCGGTGTTTTTTATTTTACTGGAAACCAGTATTACCAAAGGATTCAGAGCTGCTTTGGTTTTTGATTTAGGTGTTGTTTTGGGAGATATTTTTTTTATAGGAATCGCTTATTTGGGAAGTTACAGATTAATTCAAAGTTTAAAAGATAAGCCTGCACTTTTTATGTTTGGTGGAATGCTAATGCTGGCGTACGGAATAATTTCTTTTATTAAATTAAAAAAAGAAGGAAAAATTAAATATGATTTAATCGATAAAGAGATCATTAAAAAGAATTATATAAGTCTGTTTGTAAAAGGATTTTTCCTAAATATTATTAATATTGGAGTTCTTGGTTTTTGGTTGGCTATCATTATTTCTGTTGGACCAAAATTAGAATTACAAACCTCCAGAATGATGACCTTTTTTACATCGGTAATTATTACTTATTTACTAATTGACTGTATTAAAATACTACTCGCTAAGCAATTAAAGTCAAAGTTAACACCTTCAAATATTCTTAAAGTAAAGAAAGGCATTAGTATTGTTTTAATCATTTTTGGTGTTGTCTTAATAACGCAAGGCTGGTTTCCAAAAGAAAAAGAGATGGTTAAAAATGCCTTTGAAAATATTGATAAATAGATTTTATTCTATTTTAAAAAATGGCTGATTATAAAAACAATTTTATAATCAGCCATTTTTTATTTCAAGAACTATATTGATACGTAGTGAACTTATATGTTTTAGATTAAATACTGAATTCATTTATATTTAAACTTGAATTTGTTTCGAATATTTTAGATTTCACCCAGATCAAAATACCAAACTTTATTTATTTTTTTCTTAAAAAATTACACTTAACAATCTATAGTACTATGGGTTACTTAAATGAACTTATATTACTTATATGGTTTATAAAAACACTAAATTCATATGATAACTTAATTTTATTTTAAAGATTTATTGGTTGTAATCGGATTCGAACCTAGATTTTATTTAATTTTTTATAAAAATTAGACATAAAAAAACCTCCAAATTGCTTTACAGGTTCGTTAGTTTCGTCCGGATTCGAACCTAAACTTTATTTAATTTTTCTTAAAAATTAGACATAAAAAAACCTCCAAATTGCTTTACAGGTTCGTTAGTTTCGTCCGGATTCGAACCTAAACTTTATTTAATTTTTCTTAAAAATTAGACATAAAAAAACCTCCAAATTGCTTTACAGGTTCGTTAGTTTCGTCCGGATTCGAACCTAAACTTTATTTAATTTTTCTTAAAAATTAGACATAAAAAAACCTCCAAATTGCTTTACAGGTTCGTTAGTTTCGTCCGGATTCGAACCTAAACTTTATTTAATTTTTCTTAAAAATTAGACATAAAAAAACCTCCAAATTGCTTTACAGGTTCGTTAGTTTCGTCCGGATTCGAACCTAAACTTTATTTAATTTTTCTTAAAAATTAGACATAAAAAAACCTCCAAATTGCTTTACAGGTTCGTTAGTTTCGTCCGGATTCGAACCTAAACTTTATTTAATTTTTCTTAAAAATTAGACATAAAAAAACCTCCAAATTGCTTTACAGGTTCGTTAGTTTCGTCCGGATTCGAACCTAAACTTTATTTAATTTTTCTTAAAAATTAGACATAAAAAAACCTCCAAATTGCTTTGGAGGTTCTTGAGGCATCGTCCGGATTCGAACCGGAGTAGGAGCTTTTGCAGAGCCCAGCCTAGCCGCTCGGCCACGACGCCATAATTGAATGGACGGCAAAAGTAACTAAAAAGTTTAAAGTTTAAAAGTTTAAAGTCTAAAAATGCTAAAAAAAATATAGATTAGCTCTTTTTACTTTTCTCAGATGTTCTCTTTTTCTAAAAAAATTAACTTCTATATTCTTCCATTTCTATAGTAACTGCTTCAACATCACCACCAATTGGAGGATTTAGTTTTGATACTGCCACTATAATTCTGGAAATTGCCGGAACTTCAGAAAATATGCGAATGATAATTCTGCGAGCTACATTTTCCAGTAATTGGGCTCTAATGTCCATTTCTTCCACAACAATTCTATTTAAAAGTACATAATCTACAGTATCTTCTAGATTATCAGTTTCAGCTGACTTTCGTAAGTCTGTTTTTACTTCTAAATCGACACTATAGTCTGAACCAATTTTTCCCTCTTCGATTAAACAACCATGATAAGAGAAAGTACGTATATTTTTTAATTTTATGATTCCCATGATTTAAGATTATTCGTGTATTTTTTTAAATCGTTTATTGGATAAAAGTACAAAATGTTTTGTTTTTTTAAGCTTAAAGTCAAATAAACGATTCAAGGTTTCAATGATTCAGCAACAATTTTGGTAACTTTGCCTTTCAAAATTTAAAACAATGTCAACAGAAGATAAATCACTTCATTTTATTGAACAAATCATTGAAGACAGCCTTGCCGGAGGTCTTCCACAAGATAAATTGCGTTTTCGTTTTCCACCGGAACCAAATGGGTATTTACACATTGGCCATGCTAAATCTATTTGTTTGAATTTCGGTTTAGGATTGAAATATAATGCGCCAGTTAATCTGCGTTTTGATGATACGAATCCAGCTAAGGAAGAACAGGAATATGTAGATGCTATCAAAGAAGATCTGCAGTGGTTGGGCTTTAATTGGACTGAAGAATTGTATTCTTCTGATTATTTTCAACAATTATATGATTGGGCTGTTTTAATGATTAAAAACGGTAAGGCGTATGTTGATAGCCAGTCTTCAGAAGAGATGGCTATTCAAAAAGGAACACCGACACAAGCGGGTGTAGATGGACCTTTTAGAAACCGTTCTGTTGAAGAAAATTTACAATTATTTGAAGGCATGAAAAATGGTGATTTTCCGGAAGGAACCCATGTTTTGCGTGCTAAAATTGATATGGCTTCAACCAATATGTTGATGCGTGATCCATTGATGTACCGTATTTTACACCGTCATCATCATAGAACAGCAAACGAGTGGAAGATTTATCCGATGTATGATTATGCTCATGGCGAAAGTGATTTTATAGAACAAATTTCACATTCTATATGTACGTTAGAATTTGTGATGCACCGTGAGTTGTATAATTGGTTTTTAGATCAAATTTATGATGAGAATAAAGTAAGACCACATCAATATGAATTTGCACGTTTGAACTTAAATTATACTGTGATGAGTAAGAGAAAACTCTTGCAGTTGGTTCAGGAAAATTTTGTAGATGGTTGGGATGATCCAAGAATGCCAACTATTTCGGGATTAAGAAGAAGAGGATATACAGCTGCTTCTATCCGTAAATTTTGTGATATAATTGGTGTTGCTAAACGTGAAAATGTGATTGATGTTTCTCTTTTAGAATTCTGTTTACGGGAAGATTTAAATAAAAAAGCGCCTAGGGTTATGGCTGTTTTAGATCCAATAAAACTGGTTATTAACAATTATCCGGAAGGTAAAGAAGAATGGTTAGAAGCTGAAAATAATCAGGAAGATGAGGATGCAGGTTATAGAAAAGTTCCGTTTTCCCGTGAATTATTCATCGAAAGAGAAGACTTTTTAGAAGAGGCTCCAGCTAAATTTTTCCGTTTAAGTTTAGGTAAAGAAGTGCGTTTAAAAAATGCCTATATCATTAAAGGAGAATCTGTTACTAAAGATTCTGATGGTAATATCATTGAAATACAAGTAAGCTATGATGAAGATAGTCGTAGTGGAAGTGGAAGTGAAGCCAGCCAAAGAAAAGTGGCAGGAACGCTACATTGGGTTTCAATTTCACATGCCGTAGAGGCAGAAGTTCGTATGTATGATCGCTTATTTACGGATGAAGCGCCGGATAGCCATAAAGAGAAGAGTTTCTTGGAGTTTATTAACAGCAGTTCATTAGAAATTGTAAAGGGTTATGTTGAACCAAGTCTCGCTACAGTAAAAATTGGAGACAGTTTTCAGTTTCAGAGATTGGGTTATTTTAATGTGGATAAGGATTCATCAGAAGGAAAATTGGTTTTTAATAAAACAGTTGGACTTAAAGATGCCTGGGAAGAAAAAGGTAAAAAAGAACAAAATTTGTTGATGAATACGCAAAAAGAGATCAATAAATATGTAAAAGAAAAGGATGAAACTGCCGCCAATGTGATTCTTGATTCTATTATTGAAAACATAAAAAGCATTGATAATTATAGTTTGATTAACCAAACGATTGTTAAGAACATTAAAAATGACAATAATTCGCTATTATTTGCAAATTTAATTCTAGAACATTCCGATAAAGTGAATCCTTCAGACGTAGATTTTGAGTCCTTAACAAAATTATATTCGATGTCGTTAAAAAGTCAATTAGCAAAAGTTAAAATTTCAGTGATTCAAAATATAAAACATGATACTTTAAATTTTGAAGATTTTAAAGGACAACTTTTTGAAATGATAAAAGATGAAAAAAATGAAAGAGTTTTGGAAGAGCTAAGGAACTTGTAATTTATTTATATTATAGATTTTATATATTTAAAACTCGCTTAATAGCGAGTTTTTTTATTATTTAGTTTTTCTATTGTTTTTATATTTTTAATTGTATTTACTAATTAAAATTGGCTTATTTAAATAAGATTTGAAGCAAATTTTTATGTTTTACAATACTTTTATCCTTTTTATAAAAACAATCTAGTGTTGAGCTTTATTTTAATTTTATATTTAAATAGCTGTACTTTTTTGAACTGTTAAGCTGTGATTGTTAATAAAGCCATATTTAGTAACAAGATTTAGGATTTTAAGATTTATGGTCAAACATTTTAAGTTTCATTTTTAAAATGCGGATGTCTTTTTTGGTGAGGATTTTAATTTTTATAAAATTTTAAAAACAGCAATTTTTTAAAAATGAGTTCTTAAATTTTGTTTCTGGTGCTCTTATTTTTAATATAGATTATATTGATTAAAAATTTAATTTTAAATCAACTTTATTATTATTTATTTTTTCTATTGATTTTATAATTTTAATTATGTTTAATTATTAAAAGTGACTTATTTAAGCTTGATTTAAAACATTTTTATATTTTTTATGATACAATTGTTGTTTTTGGATAAATCGTTTAGTGACGGTCTTTATTTTACTTTTTATCTTATAAAACTACACTTTATCGAGTTGTTAACCTATGATTGTTAATAAAGTTGTATCTTTATAAAACAAACTATTTAAAAAGGAAAAATCATGTCAAGTAACACAGGAAATACATTGTTGGCACTTTTGACTGGTGCAGCAATTGGAGCTGGAATTGGAATTTTGTTTGCTCCGGATAAAGGTTCAAAAACCAGAGAAAAAATTAAAGATGGTTTTGATGAAACTAAAAATGATTTGAAACACAAATTGGATGAAGTTTCGGCACAATTGAAAAATAAGTTTAATAACACTAAATACAATTTAGAAGATTCCTATGAAGAGTTGGTTTCTAACATGAGTTATAAAACAGAAGATGTTATTTCATTTTTAGAAACTAAATTGGCTGACTTGAAAACTCAAAATGCTAAACTTCAAAAAAAATAGGGGAGCAGTAAATTAATATTGAAAACTAAAAACTAAACTATGGCTTTTCAAGAATTAAAAGAACATACAGAAAATATTCAAGATCACGCACAAAAGTATATTGATAGTAATTTAGATTATTATAAATTGAAAAGTTTTAAAGTGGCAATGAAATCGACTACCATGATTTTGAAGTTTGCTTTGGTTCTTTTATGTTTTAGTATGGTTTTATTATTTTGTTCTGTAGCTGGAGCTTTTGCAATTGGTAATTTTTTAGATAGTACTGCTTTAGGTTTTCTTATTGTTGGAGGATTTTATTTGTTACTGACTATAATTTTGTTTTTGTTTCAAGATAAAATTATTGATAGACCTATTTTAGAGAAATTTTCCGAAATCTTTTTTAATGACTAGTTATGGAAATCAAAAAATATTCATCCTACGAAGAAATTGATCGAGAATTGGAAATTCTAAAATTGGAAAAAGAAATTCATCTTCAAAAAATTATTTTAAACTTTCAACAGACAAAGGAAGTTCTTAGACCTGAAAATTTATTGATTGACTTTTTAGGCAGTTGTAGAACAATGGTAACGAATTCATATACAAAAGTTCTTTTGACCGTACTTCCTTATGTGATCAAATGGCTTAGAAATAAAAAAAGAGGCAATTAAGCCTCTTTTTTATTTTAGTATTTAAATAATTTACACTTCTTCCTGTGGTGTTTCCGGTGGAGTAGGTGTCTGATTAGCAGTTGGATGTTCTTCAGATTTTGGTTTCTGCTTTCTGTTGGCTTTCTTCATCATTTCGCCAACTTGATTAGAGGCAGAGAATGAAGCAACCATATTGTTCAACATATCGCTTCCTGCTTGTGGTGAATTTGGTAATAATATTAGATTAGAATTTGCGTCAGCACCGATCGCCTGTAAAGTATCATAATGTTGTGTAACTACTATTAATGCTGATGCTTCTTGTGAATTGATTCCAACACTGTTCAAAACTTCAACGCTTTCTACTAATCCACGGGCAATTTCACGTCTTTGATCTGCAATACCTTGTCCTTGTAAACGCTTACTTTCTGCTTCTGCTTTGGCTTTGGCCACAATTCTGATTCGGGAACTTTCTGCTTCAAATTCAGCTGCTGTTTTTTCTCTGTCAGCAGCATTAATTCTGTTCATCGCATTTTTTACCTGTATATCCGGATCAATGTCGGTAACCAAAGTATTGATGATATCATAACCATAAGTAGTCATCGCTTCGTTCAATTCTCTTTTTACCGCTATTGCTATATCATCTTTTCTTTCAAAAACGTCATCTAGTTTTAATTTTGGAACTTCTGCACGTACTACATCAAATACATAAGCTGTTATTTGGTCGTGAGGATATTCCAGTTTGTAAAAAGCATCATATACTTTTTCCTGAATGACTTTAAATTGAACCGAAACTTTCATTTTTACAAAGACATTGTCTTTGGTTTTTGTTTCAATGATAACATCTAGTTGTTGAATTTTCAAATTAACACGTCCTGCAATTCTGTCAATTAAAGGGATTTTAAGTTGCAATCCGGAATTACGAACACTTAGAAATTTACCGAAACGTTCAATAATAACGGATGATTGTTGTTTGACGGTAAAGAAAGAGGATAGAAAAATAAAGAACCCAAATACAAGGAAAATAATTAATGGAATGTCCATAGTTTTAATAATTTAGTTAAAAAATCAGTGTTAAATTACAAAAAATCTTTAGGTTTGTTCCAGTTATATTTTATTTCATGAAAAAGATATTTTTTACTTTTAGTTTTATGCTGTTGTCAGGCTATGTATTTGCGCAGTATAATTACAGGGATTCCAATAGAATTGGTGTTTTTGTTGGGATGAATCAGTTTACTTTAATCACAGATAGTTTTGATGCAAAACCTGATACGGGATGGAATGCGGGACTTTCTGTAAGAGGTAATTTTTATGAAAATTGGGACATAGTTTATGCTATTCAATTTAGTGAAAACAATTTTCTGGTGGCAACAAAAAATCTCGTATTACTGGATGAGGATGTTAAATATACTTTACCGTCAGCGCAAGTATCTTTGCAGTTTAGTTATAAAATAATTCCAGATCATTTAAGTTTGGAATTCGGGCCTATTTTTCAATTAAATGGAAAACTTAATATTGATAATGAAGACGAAAATAATATAATTTCTGGAACTCCTTTATTAGCAAAAGATATAGTGGAGATTTCTAAGTTTAATTTTTATCCTGTTGCTGGTATTACGTTTGGAGTTAAACATGTTCGTTTAAATTTCTCGTATCAATATGGATTGTTTAATACTCTTGGTAATTTGAATTATGAAAATTTGGGAGTAAATTTGAAAGGTAATCCTGGAATAGCTAATGGTAATCTTATTATTTACTTTTAATAAAAAAGCTCCCGATTATGGGAGCTTTTTTGTTTTTTATAATGTAGCTATTGCTTTTTGAATTCGATTAATGGTTTCTTCCTTTCCAATTAGTTCAACAATATCAAATAGGTGAGGACCTTTTAACGCTCCTATTAAACTCAAACGAAAAGGCTGCATGACTTTCCCCATTCCGATTTCGTTTTTTGTCATCCAATCTTTGACAATCGTTTCGATATTCATAGATGAGAATTCTCCGATTTCCTCCAAGATAGAAATCAGATTTTGCATTAAAAATGGTGTTTCTTCTTTCCAATTCTTAGTTGCTTTTTCATCATAAGTTGATGGAGCGACAAAAAAGAAATCACTCATTTCCCAGAATTCAGAAACAAAATGAGCACGATCTTTAATCAAGGAAACTACTTTTGTCAAATCAATTGTAGAGAAATCAATTCCTTTTTCAGTCAAAATAGGAGTGAAGGCTGCTGCTAAATCTGAATCTTTTTGTTTTATTAAATACTGATGATTGAACCATTTGTTTTTTTCTGGGTCAAACTTTGCACCAGATTTATGAACTCTGCTTAAATCAAAAGCATTTATTAGTTCTTCTAAAGTGAATAATTCTTTTTCGGTTCCATCATTCCATCCTAATAAAGCTAGGAAGTTGATGACTGCTTCGGGGAAAAATCCTTTTTCTCTGTAGCCCGATGAAACGCCTTCTTCAGTTTTCCAGTCTAATGGGAATACTGGAAATCCCATTTTGTCTCCATCACGTTTGGATAATTTTCCGTTACCAACAGGTTTCATGATTAGTGGTAAATGTGCAAATTCTGGTGCATCCCAACCAAAAGCTCTGTATAATAGAACATGAAGCGGCATAGATGGTAACCATTCTTCACCACGAATAACGTGTGAGGTTTCCATTAAATGGTCATCTACAATATTTGCTAAATGATACGTTGGCATTCCGTCACTTTTGAATAATACCTTATCATCTAACAAACTTGTTTCAAATTTTACATCTCCACGAATAATGTCATGTAGATGTAGTGTTTCGTTAACTGGAGTTTTAAATCGGATAACAAAATCTTCACCGGAAGCGATTCTTTTGGCAGTTTCTTCTGCCGAAATCACTAAGGAAGTGTCTAGTTTTTCCCTGTTATGATGATTGTAAATAAATGTTTTTCCTTGTTCTTCGTGTTGTTTTCTTTGGATGTCTAAAGCCTCGGCTGTATCAAATGCAAAATAAGCATTACCAGAATTGATTAATTCATCTGCGTATTGTTTGTAAAGATGTTTTCTTTCGCTTTGACGATAGGGACCAAATTTTTCATTTTTGCCAATGGTTTCATCTGGTGAAATTCCTAACCAGTTTAATGCTTCCATAATGTATTCTTCAGCACCTGGAACAAAACGATTTTGATCGGTATCTTCAATTCGTAAAAAGAAAACACCATTATTTTTTTTAGCAAATAGGTAATTGAATAATGCGGTACGTACTCCGCCAATATGTAAAGGTCCTGTTGGACTTGGTGCAAAACGCACACGAACTTGTTTTGACATCTTTATGAATTTTGGACAAAGATACAATTTCAATTAGTGAATTAAAGAATTTGAAAATGAGATAATTTATTCATTTAAAACTTTAAGCATTTAACATTTCTTTATTTATATAAATTGTTACTTTTAGTGGTTATAATAATTAAAACTTGGATTTTGGAAATTAGGAGGGTAATATATCAGAAACTAGAAGCCTTTATCAAGAAGTTCTATATGAATGAATTGATAAAAGGCATGATTTTCTTTATTGGTTTAGGCCTGTTGTATTTTCTTGTAACGCTTTTTATTGAATATTTTCTTTGGTTGAAACCCTTGGGAAGGACAGTTCTGTTTTGGTTATTTGTGATTGTAGAGTTGTATTTACTGTTGCGTTTTATTTTGTTTCCGATATTTAAATTGTTTCGATTACAAAAAGGAATGGATTACAGACAAGCATCAACTATTATTGGAAATCATTTTAGTGAAGTGAATGATAAGCTGACTAATTTTTTACAGCTTTCTGAAAACGTGGAACAATCTGAATTATTGATTGCATCTATCGAACAAAAAGCGATTGCTTTACAACGGGTACCTTTCGGTAAAGTTATTAATTTTAATAGAAACCAAAAGTATCTGCCTTTGGCAATTATTCCTATTTTGCTTTTCCTTTTTTTCTATTTGTCCGGAAACAGTACAATTATCTCTCAGAGTTTGAATCGTGTGGTTCATTTCAATCAACAGTTTTTACCGCCGGCTCCTTTTCAGTTTATTGTAATAAATAGTAACCTTCAAACAGAACAAAATAAAGATTTTGTTGTTCGTGTTAAAACAGAAGGTAAGGTGGTTCCTGAAAATGTTATGTTTTTTTTGAATGACGAAAGTTATTTTATGGAGTCTGTTGGAGTAGGTTTATTTGAATTCAGAATAACCAAAGCAGTTGAAAATCTTAGATTTCATTTTGAAGCAAATGATGTTTCATCTCCCGATTATGAATTGCAAGTGGTGACTGTTCCATCTATTTCTAACTTCGAAATGCTTTTGAATTTTCCTGCTTATTTGAATCGGAAACCTGAGCTTGTCAGAGGTTCCGGTAATGCCATTATTCCTGAAGGAACTCGCGTTACTTGGAAGATGAGTACTATTGCAACACAAAGTATTGATTGGAAGGAAGGAATTAACACTGTTCCTTTTGTCAAAGCGGAAAACTCTTTCGTTTTATCTAAAAATGTTATTCAAAATACAGAATATCAAATCCTTACATCTAATAATCAAGTAAAAAACCATGAAAAACTTAATTATCAGTTGTCTGTTATCAAAGATCAGTATCCATCCATTGATGTGAAGCCTGCTCCAGACAGTTTAAAGGTTCGTAGTCGCTATGTGATAGGTCAGATTGCAGACGATTATGGTCTTTCTAAGCTTCAGATTGTGTATTACGAAAGAGGGAAACCTCATAATGCCAAACGTGGAACAATTGCTAGTAGTCGTAATGCATTTGATCAGTTTGTGTTTGCTTTTCCAAGTAATCTGCCAGTGGTCGAAGGTGTTTCTTATGATTACTATTTTGAAGTTTTTGATAACGATGCTTTACATCATTTTAAAAGTGCTAAATCCAGTGTTTTTTCTGATAGGGTTGCTACGGTGGAGGAGAAGGAAGATCAAATTTTACAACAACAGAATGACAACATTAATAGTTTAGAAAAATCCTTGAAGTCGCAAGATAGGCAATTATCTGAGATTGATAAGTTGCAAAAAATAGGTAAGGAGAAGGATAATTTTGAGTTTAAAGATCAGCAGAAAGTAGATGAGTTTGTTAAGCGCCAAAAGCAACAAGATCAAATGATGCAAGAATTTGCTAAGAAAATGAAAAGCGATTTGGATAAGTTTAATTCAGAATCAAAGGAGGAATTACAAAAACGTCTTGAGAAAGTAGATAAGGATTTAGAAAAAAACGAGAAGCTTTTGGATGAATTGCAAAAGTTAAATGATAAGATAGATAACGAAGAATTATTGAAGAAATTAGATAATTTTAAACAGAGCAGTAAAAATCAAACTAGGACTTTGGAGCAATTGGTAGAGTTGACGAAAAAGTTTTATGTAGAGAAAAAGGCTGAACAAGTAGCGGATAAATTAGAGAAGCTTTCCGAAAAACAAAGTGAATTATCAGAGAAAGAGAGAGAGAATAATTTAGAGAATCAAGAAGAGATTAACAAAGCTTTTGATAAAATACAAGAGGAGTTGGATGAATTAGAAAAGGAAAATAAGGAATTAAAATCTCCTTTGGATCTTCCAAAAGAGGATTTAAAAGAAAAAAGTATTGATGAAGATCTAAAGAAAGCTGGTGAAGAATTGCAAAAATCCAATAGGGATAAGGCTAGACCAAAGCAAAAAAATGCTTCTAAGAAAATGATGGAAATGTCTATGAAAATGAAAGAAACTATGGAGGCGTCAGAGAGTGAACAAATGGAGGAAGATGTAAAGATGTTGCGTCAAATTTTAGATAATTTACTTGCTTTTTCTTTGTCTCAAGAGAATGTAATGGGACAGTTTAAAAGTCTAAAAGCAGGTTCGCCGTCTTTTAATAAATATATTAAACAGCAACAAAATCTAAAACAACAGTTCAAACACGTTGATGATAGTTTGTTTGCAATATCGTTACGGAACCCTAAAATAGCCGAATCAGTCACTAAAGAGATTGGTAATATTGAGTACAATATAGACAAATCATTGGAGACTTTAAGTGACGCTCAAATCTCAAAAGGTCTTTCTCATCAGCAGTACACTGTTTCATCTGCAAATAAATTGGCGGACTTATTGAGTGATACCCTTTCTAATATGCAGATGTCTATGTCTGGTATGGGAATGGGTAAACCCAAACCCGGTCAAGGTCAAGGAATGCAGTTGCCTGACATTATTAAAAAGCAACAAGGATTAGGGGAGAAGATGAAAGATGGTATTAAAAAAGGGGATAAGCCAGGGGCAGGTAAACCTGGTCAACAAGGGAAAGAAGGAAAGGGAACTGGTGAAGGTGGAGATAGTGAAGGTGGAGATAGTGAAGGTGATGCAAAGGCAATAATGGAGATTTACAAAGAACAAAAACAACTTCGGGAAGCATTGGAAAAGGAACTCAATAAACAGGGTTTGGGAGGTAATGGGCAGAGTGCTTTAGAGCAAATGAAGCAGATTGAAAAGCAACTTTTGAACAAGGGTTTTAAAAACGAAACCCTTCAGAAGATAATTCAAGTTGAGCAAGAGTTATTGAAATTGAATACTGCAATACAGGAACAAGGTGAAGAGAATAAACGTCAATCTGAAACCAATAAGAAAGAGTTTTATAACCACTCTAATGCCTTGCCACCCGCTTTGTTAGATTATTTAAATAGCATTGAAATATTAAATAGACAATCCTTACCTTTGCGCTCGAATTTTAATCAAAAGGTTCAAGAATATTTTAATAAAAAATGATCAATTTTAATTACGAAAATGACTTCACTTTAGGCAATGAAGATGCAATAGCAATTTGGTTGTCTAATGTTATTGAGTCCGAGAAGAAGAAAGAGGGAGAAATAAACTATATATTTTGTGATGATGAGTATTTGCACAAAATCAATTTAGAATATTTAAATCATGACACATTAACAGATATTATTAGTTTTGATTACACGATGGGTAATGAATTGAATGGTGATATTTTTGTTTCTGTGGAGCGTGTTAAAGACAACGCGCTTGATTTTAATGTTTCTTTTGACGAGGAACTTCGACGCGTTTTAGTTCACGGACTGCTTCACTACTGCGGATATAAGGATAAAAGCGAAGAAGACGAGTTGAAAATGCGCGCTAAAGAAGATGAAAAATTAGCTATGTTTCACGTGGAACAGTAATATATCTTTATTTTAAAGTTAATGTGTTTCACGTGGAACACATATTTAAACAGAGTTTTTGAATTTAATTTTAGGTTGTTTCACGTGGAACAGTTTTTGATTAGAAAGGAAAAAGAGTTTTTGTTTCACGTGGAACAAAGAGCAGATTGCGAAACTACAGCCTGAGGCTTGCCGAAGGGCGCAAATTAAAAGAGAATGTTTTTAAATGAATACGATGTAATTGTTGTTGGCGCGGGCCACGCAGGTTGTGAGGCCGCTGCCGCTGCCGCCAATTTGGGTTCCTCAACTTTGTTGGTCACAATGAGCCTGCAGAACATTGCACAAATGTCCTGCAACCCTGCTATGGGGGGAATTGCGAAAGGACAAATTGTAAGAGAGATCGATGCTCTTGGTGGGTACTCGGGAATTGTTTCTGACAGAACGGCAATTCAATTTAAGATGTTGAATAAATCAAAAGGTCCGGCGATGTGGTCACCAAGGGTTCAAAGTGATCGTATGCGTTTTGCTGAAGAATGGCGTTTGATGTTGGAAGGAACTCCTAATTTGGACTTTTACCAAGAAATGGTAAAAGGTTTGATTATTGAGAACGGAAAGGTTAAAGGGATTCGTACTTCTTTGGGAATTGAAATTAAAGCCAAATCAGTTGTCCTGACGAATGGAACTTTCTTGAATGGTTTGATTCATATCGGAGAAAAACAGTTTGGTGGAGGAAGAGCAGGAGAGAGTGCTGCGTACGGAATAACCGAAGATTTGGTTAGCGCAGGTTTTCAATCGGGAAGAATGAAAACAGGAACACCTCCAAGAGTGGATGGTCGTTCTTTGGATTATTCTAAAATGAATGAAGAGAAGGGTGACGCGAGGCCAGATAAATTTTCGTACTCCGATGTGACTTCTCCGTTGGTGATACAAAAATCTTGTCACATGACGTATACCTCTTTGGAGGTTCATAATATTTTAAGAGAAGGTTTTGATCGTTCTCCCATGTTTAATGGAAGAATCAAAAGTTTAGGCCCAAGATATTGTCCTTCTATTGAGGATAAAATAAATCGATTTGCTGATAAGGAAAGACATCAGCTTTTTGTTGAACCGGAAGGTTGGAATACCTGTGAAGTTTACGTGAATGGTTTTTCAACATCCCTTCCTGAGGATATTCAATTTAAAGCGTTGCGCACAGTTGTTGGATTTGAAAACGTGAAATTTTTTCGTCCAGGTTATGCAATAGAATATGATTATTTTCCGCCAACACAATTAAAACATACTTTGGAAACAAAGTTGGTGGAGGGTTTGTATTTTGCCGGACAGATAAATGGGACAACAGGATATGAAGAAGCAGCTTCGCAAGGATTGATGGCTGGAATTAATGCGCATTTAAAAGTGCATGAAAAAGCGCCTTTGATTTTAAAAAGAGACGAAGCGTATATTGGGGTACTTATTGATGACTTGATTACAAAAGGAACTGAAGAGCCTTATCGAATGTTTACCTCTCGCGCTGAGTATAGAACTTTGCTTCGTCAGGATAATGCTGATTTTAGATTGACACCAATGTCACATGAAATTGGTTTGGCTTCAGAAGCTCGTTTGCGTCGTATGGAACATAAATTAAATGAATCTGAAAAAATGGTTGCTTTCTTCAAAGAGACGAGTGTTTCTGTTGCTGAAGCAAACCCTATTTTAGAATCGAAGGATACTGCGTTAATTTCGCAAGGAGATAAGATGTTTAAAGTTTTTTCTCGTCCACAGATAGATTTGGAAGATATCATGAAATTTGAAAAAGTAGTTTCTTATGTGGAGGAAAATAATTTAGATCAGGAGATATTAGAGCAAGCCGAGATCCAAGTCAAATATTCTGGTTATATCGAAAAGGAAAGAAATAATGCAGATAAGCTGACTCGTTTAGAAGAAGTGAAAATCCCTGAAAATTTTGATTACAATAAGATAAAATCGATGTCTATTGAAGCCAAGCAAAAATTATCAAAAATTCGTCCCGTAACTATTTCTCAAGCGTCTAGGATTAGCGGAGTGTCACCGAGTGATATTTCGGTTTTGCTGATTTATATGGGACGGTAAGAAATTATTTGATTTTCGGTTATGGTTTCAGTCCGGCAACAATAATTTTGATGGAACTATCGAATCGGGAGTCGAAAATAAAAAATCTCGTTGTTCCACGTGAAACTACGCTGTGAAGCCCTATCTTTGTTGAAAAGTTTTAAAATAAAAATAAATTAACCCTGAAAATGATTTTAACCATTTTCAGGGTTTAGTGTAAAAAACAAAAAATAAAAGCACAATTAATTAATGGACACTTCTAACCAAAAGCATTTTTTAACCGTTACCGATTATTCTGTTTCAAAAGAAATTTTCGATTTGTATCACGATGAAAATCTGGATATGCTGATCACATCGCCGCAACCCAGTTTGGATACATTAGGAAAATATTACGAAAGTGTCGATTATATTTCGCATACAGACAGCAAAAGATCTCTTTTTGAAAAAGCCTATCATTTTGTAAAAAACATTGCGCTGAAAAATAAATTGAATTTAATTAATTCGCTGCAACCGGATAAAGGACGTATTTTAGATATTGGTGCTGGGACAGGAGATTTTTTGTCGGTTGCTAAGCATGATGGTTGGCAAACGGTGGGAGTGGAACCAAGTGATAAAGCAAAAGCAATCGCTAAAAATAAAGGTGTTTCTTTTGTGGAGCAAACGGCCGAATTAGAAAGTCATTCTTTTGACGTAATTACAATGTGGCATGTTTTAGAACACGTGCCTAATTTGGATAATCAGATTAAAGAATTGAAACGATTATTAAAAACTAATGGGACATTAATTGTTGCGGTTCCTAACTTCAAATCTTTCGATGCAAAATATTACGGAAAATTTTGGGCAGCTTATGATGTGCCAATTCATTTCTGGCATTTTTCAAAGAAAGCGATTAAAATGCTGTTCGAAAAGGAAGGAATGCAATTGGTAAAAATACTTCCAATGAAATTTGACTCTTTTTATGTGGCCTTGCTTTCGGAAAAATACAAAACGGGAAAAATGAATTTTGTAAAAGCATTTTTTATCGGATTGCAATCTAATTGGAAAGCAGAGAAGAATTTGGAGTATTCATCACATATATACATCCTAAAAAACAGTTAAAAATTATTTTAAGCTTATTTAAGCGAAGATTTTGTCTTATTTGAGGGTTTATATCTCTTTTTTTGAGAAAAAGGCGCATATAAGAGATATGAAATTGGGTTTTGATAACCTTCAATTATTAATTTAAAAACAACAATAACAAAAACTGATACAATAAATATTTTGCATTTTTCAAACTTTATGTTAATGCTATTTATTTTTTTATATTTTTGTCTCCAATACTTAAAAACTACAAATTCATCAAAATGAAAAAAGCATTAGCATTTATCGCAATTTCAATTTCACTTATCTCTTGTGAGAAAGCAGCAGAAGTAAAAGAAGTAAAAACAGCTTACGTTGATACTTCAGAATTAATGAAACAATATACAGAGGCAAAAGACCTCGAAGCTAAATATAAAGCGCAAGCAGAAGAAAAAGGAAGACAATTAGAGGCAGAAATTAATCGTTTCAAACAAGAAGCTGCCAGTTTTCAAAGCCAAGCTCAAGCAAACGGTCAGGCGTGGGCACAACAAAAAGGAGCTGAATTGCAAAAAAGAGAGCAACAATTGGGTTACGCACAACAAGCCTTGTCTCAGCAGTTGCAACAAGAAAGTGGAAAAGAGATGGATTCTTTAGTAAGTGGTGTGAAGAAATTCATTAAAACGTACGGTAAGGAGAAAGGATATGCTTACATCTACGGAACTGGTGATGCAGCAACTATTTTATACGCTGAAGATAAATTTGATATTACTAAGGAAATTATTAAAGCCTTGAATGACAAATACAAAGCTGCTGCACCTGAAGAAGAAAAAACAGAGGATAAAACAGAAGCTAAAAAATAAGAATTATATTAATTCAAGAAAATGCCTTCATCTACAGTTAGATTGGAGGCTTTTTTTTTGAGCTATTTTGCTCCGTACTGCAAACGTTATTCACTGAATTCTAATTAAATTAGGGTATAGTGAATCAATCTCTTTAGATAGTGTTTTTTGTTTCCAAAGAAAGTACTTCATTCGGTCGCCCTTTGATATAAAAAAATTTTTTTTCATTTGCTTGTTTTTTCGTTCCAGTAAAAACTAGACAGTATTGTAATTTAAAAATCTATATATTTTTATAGTATTTTTCTGATATTTTTAATATTTTAGCTTTCTATTATACACGCCATATGCAAACCATTTCTGAAGCCGCTAGCTACACTTTACGTTTTATTAATCAGACCCAGCGATCTGTTTTTCTTACTGGAAAGGCAGGTACAGGTAAAACCACTTTGTTACGTGAAATTATACAAACCACACATAAGAATACTGTGGTGGTCGCTCCTACGGGAATCGCGGCTTTAAATGCTGGCGGAGTAACGATACATTCGATGTTTCAATTGCCGTTTGGTGGTTTTATCCCGGATAATTCGTCCCCCCAATTTTCTGAACATACGAAGTTTGAAACCAGAGCCACTTTGCGTAGGCATTTTAAAATGAGTGGTTTAAAGAAATCGGTGATTCGCAATATGGAATTATTGATTATTGATGAAGTGAGTATGCTTCGTGCAGATTTATTGGATGCGATGGATTATATGATGCAAACGGTCCGGAAAAAAAATGCCCCATTTGGTGGTGTTCAGGTTCTATACATCGGAGACTTACTGCAATTGCCGCCGGTAATTCGGGATGAGGAGTGGCGAACACTGAAAAACTACTACAAAGGAAAATTCTTTTTTCATTCCCATGTAGTGCAGCAAAATCCGCCTTTATATATCGAATTATCCAAAATTTTTCGTCAGACGGATGATACCTTTATTTCTGTTTTGAATAATCTGCGTAACAATCAAATTTCTCAACAGGATATTCAAACATTAAACCATTATGTTAAGCCGGATTTTGATCTAAAAGCCAATAAAGGATACATCACTCTTACCACTCATAATGCTAAGGCCGATGCTATGAATACCCAAGCCTTAGAAGATTTAGAAGGAAAGTTGGTGACTTACAAACCTGAAATTACCGGAGATTTTCCTGATAAGATATTTCCTGTGGAAGAACTTTTACAGCTCAAAGTTGGAGCGCAAATTATGTTTGTAAAAAATGATTTGTCTTTTGATAAGAATTATTTTAATGGAAAAATGGGGGTTATCAAATCTCTTTCGAGTCAGGAAATTCTCGTTCATTTTCCCGAAGAGAATAAAACTATTGAAGTCGAAAAATATGAATGGCAGAACATTCGTTATAAAGTAGACGAAATGACCAAAGAAATTGAAGAGGAGGTTTTAGGTACTTTTGTGCATTATCCTATCAAGTTAGCCTGGGCTATTACGGTTCATAAAAGCCAAGGATTGACCTTTGACAAAGCTGCGCTTGATGTTTCGCAGGTTTTTCTTCCCGGACAAGCCTATGTTGCTTTGTCGCGTTTACGCTCTTTAAATGGGCTTATTTTGCTTTCTCCGCTTCAAATGAACGGTATTTCGAACGATCAGGATGTAATGGATTATTCACTGAACAAAGCTTCGGATTCCTTTTTGGAAAATGCACTGCATTTTGAAACTAAAAATTTTATCCATAATTACCTGATTAATAGTTTCGATTGGGGCGATTTGATTCAGGAATGGCGCAATCATAAATTCAGTTATACCGATGCATCCGAAAGTTCGGAAAAATCAAAACAGGCATTTTGGGCCAGAAAGCAAATGGAAATGATGGAACAGCTTTTGGAGCCATCCAGAAAATTCATTATACAATTGAATAAACTTTTCAGCCAGGAAACGGTGGATTTGAATCATATTTCGGAGCGAATTGAAGCAGCATTCAACTATTTTTTGAAACCGATGGATGCGTTAGTTCATGAAATCCTTTGGAAATTAGAAGAAGTGAAACGCATTAAAAAAGTCAAAGCGTATTATGATGAACTGATTATTCTGGAAGATTTGCAGATAAAAGCAGTTTTGCGTTTAATGAAAGCCAAATTATTAATTGAGACAGTGGTTTCCGGCGAAACGATTTCAAAAGAAAAATTAACTTCAGACGAAATAAAGCGCTATAAGCTCAAAAAAACAGAATCAATACAGGAAGAGTTTAAAAAAGTAAATATTACGCTGATTGATGACGAAAAAGACCTCGAACGCTATTCTAAAAAGAAAGCGGGCAAGGCTGCGCCTAAAAAGTCAACTGTACAGGAGACCTATGAATTGTGGGTTGAAAAAAATTCGATAGAAGATATTGCCAGAATTAGGGTGCTGACTAAGCAAACGATCTATGGACATTTTGTGAAATTAATTCAAACTAAGGCAGTCTCAATTTCTGAGGTTTTACCTGAAGATAAAATTCAGGATTTAGCTAAAGCCTTCGCAGGATATAAAGAGGAATCATTGAATGCACTTATGGAAAAACACGGGCATCAATTCTCTTGGGAAGAAGCTAGAATGTTTAAAGCCAGTTTGAATTAATTTTACAATAGAGCAAAAAAAAACCTATTCGTTGAGAATAGGTTTTTTTGTTATAGTGATTCTATCAGGATCCAGGCTTCTTCGTTTTGCGTTTCCTGAATTTCTGATTTCGCTTTTTCAGCTTCTGCGTAAGTGGCATAACTTCCATAAAGTACAGGAAATAATCCGTGTTTGTTCGGAGCTAATCGTTTGGCTTTAAATCCTTGCGCTGTTAATTTTTCAAAAATTTTCTGTGCATTTTCCTCTTTTCTAAAAGCACCTGCCATGATATGATAAGGCATTTTACCGTCTTTTACAGAAAGTGTTACGGCCGGTAATGGACTTTCAATAAAAAAAGTGGCTTCCTGAATTTTGTTTTGTACTTGTTTTTGTACAGCTGTTTCAACTAAAACAGTTTGGTTTGCAATTTGATTTTGGTAAATAGGGTAACCAATACTGCCGGTAAGACCTAATCCCAAAACAAATATAGCAGCATATTTCAAATAGGGACGTGAGGTTCTGATTTCTTCAGGCTGCAAAGCAATCGGTTCTTTTTCTTCAATAGTTTCTACCACTTTTTCAAAGATTTCTCTTTTTACAACTGGAGAAACAAATGGACTCAAACCAAAAGAACTGGTCAGATAATTTGTTTGATCAAAAGGTGTGAATATCAAATTATTGTCGGCATTTAGACAAAGATCGCCAACGTTTTTTATTGAAAATCTGCCGTTTTCCTGTAATGCTTTTTTCCAAGAAAAAACTTCGAACTGAATCGCACTTACAGCGTATTCATAAGAGGTTTTTTCTGATTGAGCTATATGATTAGCCAATAAGCCATCATTGTTTTTCAAATAGGCATTGAAAGAAATCATTTTCTTTGGTGGGAAAAAAGAATTGGAACTTTCAATTAATTGTGCCGATTGAATTTCGGTCAAAAAAGCTCCGAATCCCGGAACGGTTACACATTGGTAACGGTATAAAAGCTGCGCGATGTAAAGTTCGATTTTCATGTTAACAAAGTTATACAACGAAAATAGTTATCAAAATTTTATTCACAATTTTTATTAACAATCGGAATCAAGTTTTATACATTTCAATTTCAAATAGTTATTCAAAATGATTAAAAGAGGAATAAAAAAATAAAATCAATTTCTATTAAAATGTAATAAAAAACTTATATTTAAAACCTAAAAACAAACAGCTTTTAGAATTTGAAATAATCAGAAACGGTTTTAAAAGTTGAAAAAGGTATAATTTTAATTATGGTAGAACAGGATTTATTGCATTTATTGGCATTGCAGAGGGTAGAGGGTGTTGGAGATATTATGACCAAAAAATTATTGACACATTTTGGCGATGCTGAATCGGTTTTTAAAGCAAAAGCATCGCAATTATCCACTATTGATGGTGTGGGTTCTGTGTTGCTGAAAAATTTAAAAGACAAATCTGTTTTTGAAAAAGCCAATCAGGAAATACAATTTATACAGTCTAACGACATTAATGCAGTTTATTTTCAAGACGGAGATTATCCCGAACGCTTGAAACATTGTATTGACGGTCCGGTTGTATTGTTTACTAGCGGAAACATTAATCTAAAAAAGAGGAAAATTATCAGCATTGTCGGAACGCGTCAAATCACATCTTACGGAATTGAATTCTGTCGAAAATTGATTGAAGATTTAGCGCCACTTGATCCGATTATCGTGAGTGGTTTTGCTTATGGTGTTGATATTGTAGCCCATCAATTGGCCATGGAAAACAATTTGCAAACCATTGGTGTCGTTGCTCATGGTTTGAACCAAATTTATCCGAAACCCCATAAGAAATATGTTGCCAGGATGGAGCAAAACGGAGGTTTTATGACCGAGTTTTGGAGCTCTTCGAATCCGGATAAAGAAAATTTTGTACGTCGTAACCGAATTGTAGCCGGAATGACAGAAGCAACTATAGTTATCGAATCAGCTGACAGGGGAGGTTCCCTTATTACAGCCAATATGGCTAACGATTATAACCGGGATGTTTTTGCTGTTCCGGGTCGAACTACCGATAAGTACAGCCAAGGCTGCAACAACCTGATAAAAACTCAGAGAGCAAATGTGCTCACCAGTGCTGCCGATTTGATTTATATCTTGAATTGGGAATTGGAAAAAGAATCCAAACCTGTTCAAAAACAATTGTTTGTAACCTTAGATTCTGAAGAACAAAAAGTGTACGATTACCTTTTAAAAACAGGGAAAGAGGTTATGGATATTATTGCTTTGCATTGTGATTTTCCCATTTACAAAATTTCGGGTTTACTTTTGAATATGGAACTTAAGGGAGTGATTCGGCCTTTGCCGGGAAAATTATTTGAGGCGATTTAGAAATTAAAAAAACCGCAGCTAACGGATGATGTGATCTGTTAATCTGCGGTTTATATTTGCCTAAGTTTTACTTTATCTATATCTCATAGCCCAGTTTCACTCTTACTCTACTCAAAACCCCATTGGCAATAGTTGCCGCTTTTGCTGCACCAATTTTCAATAGAGCATCTATTTCAGTAAGGTTATTCATGTAGTAATTGTATTTCTCCCTCTCGGTTTTGAATTTTTCGATAATTAATTCAAATAAAGCCTGTTTAGCGTGGCCGTAACCATAATTTCCACCAAGATAATTGGTTCTCATAGTGGCGATTTGCTCTTCGTTTGCCAGTAAGGAGTAAATAGCAAAAGCATTGCAAGTGTCTGGATTTTTAGGATCCTCCAATGGTGTGCTGTCGGTTTCTATACTCATCACTTGCTTACGCAACGCTTTATCATCCAAAAAGATATTGATGATGTTATTGGCTGATTTACTCATTTTTCCACCATTAGTACCCGGAATTAACATACTGTCTTCCTGAATTTTGGCTTCTGGAAGTACAAAAGTTTCTCCCATTTGATGGTTAAAACGAGAAGCTACATCTCGTGTGATTTCTAAATGTTGCAATTGATCTTTTCCAACAGGAACAAATTCAGCATCATATAACAAAATATCGGCAGCCATCAACATGGGATACGAAAACAAACCGGCATTTACATCTTCGAGTCTGTCAGCTTTGTCTTTGAAAGAATGCGCTAAGGTCAAGCGTTGAAAAGGAAAAAAACAACTTAAATACCATGACAATTCTGTTGTTTGTGCCACATCAGACTGTCTGTAGAAAACTACTTTATTGACATCCAAACCACAGGCTAACCATGCAGCTGCTGTACTGTAAGTATTTGCTCTTAAGGTTTCGCCGTTTTTTATTTGGGTTATCGAATGCAAATCAGCAATGAAAAGAAAGGATTCGTTTTGCGGATTATTTGATAATTCTATTGCGGGAATGATTGCGCCAAGTAAGTTTCCTAAATGCGGTGTTCCTGTACTCTGAACACCCGTAAGTATTTTTGCCATTGTAAATTTTTCAGAATCGCAAAGTTCGCAAAGTT
>RCUJ01000250.1_pt1 | contig 30944 bp, 25 predicted proteins | sample 2166321 | NCBI WGS metagenome assembly RCUJ01 (sample SAMN09932808, study PRJNA488358) | compost metagenome | feature: garden; material: soil; isolation source: compost soil in an enriched community after 118 h of incubation | place: Germany: Experimental Botanical Garden Goettingen | collected... | reverse complement strand
TCTTGGCTTCTTTCACATGCATGTCCAGGCAAAAGCCGCAGCCGTTGATCTGCGACGCGCGGATCTCGACCAGGCTCAGGATGGACGATTCAATCGCGCTCTTCTTCAAGAGCATGCCGAATTCGACAAATTTCTTGAACAGCTCGGGCGATTCCGCAAAGGCGTTAAGACGTTGACTCATGGTGATTTCCCTGGATAGTTTGGCGCGGCTCGGCTGGGCTTAGCCGGCGGTTGCGCGTGCTTGAACGACGCCCAAATCGTAGGTCCGCCGGCAGGGCGGCAGTAGACCCGGGCAAGGGACCATGGTGTTGCCTGGCGCGCAACAATCGTCGGCGGGCAAGCCGGAGGATGCGTGCGGTGCCTTCGCAGCCGGTAGCCGGCAAAATCCCGCTAGAATGCGCGACATCATGCGCGCAACTTCGTCTTTCCTGAACCGCGGCAACGCCGGCCTTTGGCTGGTGCTGATGCTGTTTGCGCTGAAGGCGATTGTGCCGCAGGGCTTCATGCCCGCCACCCATCAGGGCGGCACGCTGATTCAGTTGTGTTCCGCCGCCGGCCCCATCTGGGTGCAGGGGCCGTCCAAGCAAGACCCGGCGCCCGACGAACGGCATGCGGCGCAAGCCGCGACGTGTCCGGTTGGCGTGGCGCTTGCCGCCGTGGCGCTGCCGCCCTCGCCGGTCTTGCTGGTGGCGATGGCCGCCGTCATGGTGCATCCGCAGGCGGCACGCGCGCCGCCCGCATCCCTTCATCCCTCGCTTGTTGGGGCGCCGCTGGGCGCGCGTGCCCCGCCTCTCGTCTCGGTATTTAGCTGATTCCCTTGCCGCCTTCGCGCGGCCTGTCTTCGCTTACCGAGAAACCTCATGACTTTTTCTTCCGCCAGGGCGCGCGGCGCCCTGAAGCGGCGCGTGGCCATTCGCGCGTCTGTTCGCGTGTCTGTTCGCGTGTCTATTCCCGCGCCTGTTCGCGTCGCCAATCGCATCGCTATGGGCGTGGCTACCTCCACCGCGCTTGCCATCACCCCCGCGCTGCACGCGCAACCCGCCCCCGTCGCCACCCTGCCCGCCATCTCCGTGTCGGGCGATACGCCGTCCCCCACCTTGCTGGAGCCCTCGGCCACCGGCAACCTGTTGGGCCTGACGCCATTCGAGACCCCCGCCAGCATCGAGATCATCAGCAACGAGCAGTTGCGCGCGCGGGGCGCCACCACCGTCACCGACGCCATCACCCAGGCGGCGGGCATCAGCGCTATGCGCCACCCAGGCAACGGCGGGTCGTCCCTGTCGTCGCGGGGGTTCGCCGATTCCAATTCGGTTGCCCAGTTGTATGACGGCGTGCGCCAGTACGGCGGCGTGGGCCAGACCTTCATGTATGACCCGTGGGCCGTGGACCGCATCGAAGTCCTGCGCGGCCCCGCGTCGGTGCTGTATGGCGAAGGCGCCATTGGCGGCGTCGTGAACGTAATCCCCAAAAAGCCCACGCGCGGGCCCATCGAAAACGAGTTGATGACGACCATCGGCACGCACGACACCCAGCGCTTCGGGTTTGGCAGTGGTGGCGCGCTGGACGACAAATGGTCGTACCGGCTGGACGTCAGCGGCAACCACACGGATTCCGGGATCAGCCTGGGGGACTCGCGCGATGCCGCCGTCACCGCTGCCTTGCGCCTGGACGTATCGCCCGAGCTGAACTTCACGCTGACCCAAGCCTATGCCTGGCAAGAACCCACCCGCTACTTCGGCACGCCGCTGGCCGACGGCACGATGGATTACGGCCTGGCCAGGCACAACTACAACGTGGCCGACAGCAAGATCATCTATCGCGACAGCCGGACGGAACTGAAAGCGGAATGGTCGCCAAACGCCGCCACCACGGTCAGAAGCCGCGTCTACTACATCGGCAGCAATCGCGACTACCGCGACGCCGAAAATTACACCTGGCTGCCCGGCAACCTGATCGAACGCAGCGGCTACACCGAGATCGGCCACGACCAGGAGCAGACGGGCACCGTCACCGACGCCGCCTTCGACGGGCATCTGTTCGGCCTGGCGAACAAGGTGGCGGTCGGCTTCGAACTGAACCGCGCGTCGCTCAAGCACACCAACAATTCGCCGTACTCCGGCACGTCGGTGGTGGATGCCTATGACGTGGACCACGGCCGCTTCATCAATGTCGCCGGCACCACGCCGCGCTACCGCAACACGGCCAGCCAGTACGCCTTGTTTGCCGAAGACAGGTTGATGCTCAATAGCCGCTGGTCACTGCTGGCGGGCCTGCGCTACGACCATATCGACTTGAAGCGGCGCGATCTGGTGGCCGACGAAACCGCTTATCGCACCACGTTCAGCAACGTCGGGTGGCGCGTGGGCACGGTGTACGACGTGCTGCCCACCGTGTCCGTCTACGCACAATACGCCCAGGCCGCCGACCCGATCGGCAGCCTGCTCTTGCTGTCCCCCGCCAACAAGAACTACGAGCTGTCGCAGGGCAAGCAGTTGGAGATCGGGGTGAAGCAGACGTTCTGGGACAACAAGGGCCAATGGACCTTGGCGGCCTATCACATCAAGAAGAACAACCTGGTCACGCGCGACCCCAACGACCCCGCGCTGCGCATCCAGGTGGGCGAGCAATCGTCACGCGGCGTCGAGGCCACGCTGGGCGTGGAACTGACGCCCGCCTGGCGGCTTGACCTGAACGCCGTGGCGCTGCGCGCCCGCTACGACGACTTCAACGAATCCGTCGGCGGTGTTGCCGTGTCGCGCAACGGCAATGTGCCGACCGATGTGCCCGAGCGCGTGGCCAACGCCTGGCTCAGTTGGAAGTTCGCGCCGCAATGGACTGCCAGCGCCGGGGTGCGCTACGTGGGCAAGCGCTATGCGGATGCGGCCAATCGCCTGGAGATGGCGGGCTACACCACCACCAACCTGGCGCTGCAATGGGAACCCCGGCGCGACCTGAGCCTGGCCTTGCGCGCGTTCAACGTGTTTGACCGCCAGTACGCCGAAACGGCCTACTACAACCAAACGCAATGGCTGGTTGGCGAGGGCCGCCGGGTGGAGCTCAGCGCGAACTACCGGTTCTAGCGCGGCACCGGCTGGCGCTTCCGGGCGTCAGCCGGGGGAACATCTGAACGCGCTTGTCCCGACACGGTTGCTGCGAAACCTACCCCTCATCCCCGCCGATAAAACGCACCCGGCGACACGCCGAAGTGCTTCTTGAACATGGCCGCGAACGCGCTCTGGCTGGTGTAGCCATGTTCCAGCGCCACATCCACTACCCGCGCCCCGCTGGCAAGATGTTCCAGCGCCAGCAGCAGCCGCGCCTGTCTGCGCCACTGCCCTAGCCGCATGCCGGTCTGTTGCTGAAACTGCCGGTGCAAGGTGCGGGTGGACAGGTGCAGCCGGGCCGCCCACTCGTCCAGCGTCAACGCCGCATCGGGCTCGCGCATCAAGGCGTCGCAGAATTTCCTGAGGCGCGCGTCCGACGGCATCGGCAGATACAAGGGCAACACCGGCAGGCTGCGCAATTCCTGCAACAGCAAGTGCAGCAAGTGCCAATCGCGGGACCCGGCGCTGGCGGGCGCGACAAGGTCCACGTCCACGGCGGCCACGATCAGTTCCCGCAGCAAGGGCGAGATGTCCAGCACGCAACTGCGCGCGGGCAGGTGGGCGGTGGCGCTGCCATCGACGAACACGGTGCGCACCCGCACCGCGCCGTGCATGCGCACGGAGTGCGCCACGTCCGCCTCAAGCCAGACGCCGCGCGTGGGCGGCACCACCCACCTGCCGCCTTCGGCGTCGATGGTCATCACGCCCTGGATGGCGTACAGCAATTGCGCGCAGTCGTGGCGATGGGGCGCGATGACGTGGCCGTCGGGGTAGTCCACCGCCAAGGCGGCGGCGGGCGCGCCGGAAGCCGCGAACGCGGCGTAGAACGGGGAATCATCCATATTGGCAGTTTTGCGATAACTGGCGACATAGTAGCGCCAGACGGACGCAGGCTCGGCCGGCACCATGCAAGGCTCGTTCTGGAGACCTTCATGTCCATCACTTCCCTGCTCTTTCCGTTCATGGCCATCGTGCTGTGGGCGGGCAACGTCATCGTGTCCAAGCTGGCCGCGTCCGCGATTTCCCCCACGGCCATCACCTTCTACCGCCTGATCCTGGCGCTGGCGCTGATGACGCCCTTCGTGCTGCCGTCACTGCGGCGCAACTGGGCGTCGGTGCGGCCGCACCTGGGCAAGATGGCGCTGAGCGGCTTGCTGGCCATGGCGTTGTTCCAGAGCCTGTCGTACCGCGCGGCCGAAAGCACCACGGCCACCAACATGGCCATCGTCACCGCGCTGGTGCCTTTGTTGACGGCGATACTCAGCGTGATCGTGCTGGGTGAAGCGGTGACAGTAGGCATGGCGGTGGGCGGCGTGCTGTCGTTCGCGGGCCTGTTGTACGTGGTGGGCCAAGGCGACATCGCCGCCATCGCGCGCAACGGCGTGCATGTGGGCGATCTGCTGATGCTGCTGGCGTCCTTGTCGTACGCGCTGTATGGCGTGCTGCTGCGCCGCTGGCGCTTGACGATTCCGGCATGGCAGGCGGTATACCTGCAAGCCGTGGCCGCGCTGGTCTTCATGCTGCCGTTCTTCCTGATGCTGCCGGCGGGCGCGGCGTCGTTGGACGCGCGCACCTTGCCGCTGATCGCCTACGCCGGCATCGGCTCATCCATTCTGCTGTCGTTCTTCTGGATTCAAGGCGTCAAGCACCTGGGGCCGAACCGGTGCAGCATCTTCATCAATCTGCTGCCCGTGTTGACGGCCGTGCTGGCCGTGGCGATGTTGGGCGAACAGATGCACGCCTATCACGTCATCGGCGGCAGCATGAGCCTGATCGGCGTGCTGATTGCGCAGACGGTGCATCGGCCGCTGCACGCCGCGCGTCTGCCCTCGCCGACCTAGAAGTCCACCGTGGCCGACAGCAGCACCGTGCGCGGCGCGCCGATGGTCAGGCCGTTGGACGAGGCCGACGCCCAGTAGGCTTTGTTGAAGACGTTTTCCACGGTGGCGCGCAGCGTGACGGGCGTGTTGCCGGCGCGCCAGGCGTAGCGCGCGCCCAGGTCCACGCGCGTCCACGCGGGGATTTCCTGCGTGTTCCTGGCGTCCAGGTATTGCGAGGTGGTGCGCAGCGCGCGCGCCGAGACGGTCAGGCCGGGCGCGAAAGGCGTGTCCCATTCCACGCCCACGTTCATGCTGTAGCGCGGCGTACCGGGGGCCACGTTGCCCTCGGTGGTGACGTTGCCCGTTTTGGTGAGGCGGCCGTCCAAATACATCACGCCGGCCAGCAGGCGCACGCTGTTGACGGGTTCGCCGAACACGTTCAGTTCCAGGCCGCGATTGCGCTGCATGCCGTTGACGGCATACACGCCGGTGACCGGGTCCGTCAGCCCGCTGGGGCGGCGGATCTGGAAGGCGCTGAAGGTGGCGCCGATGTCGCCGTAGTCCACCTTCACGCCGGCTTCGACCTGTTCAGACTTGATCGGCGCGAACACTTCGTTGGCGTTGACGGCGGTGATGGGCGCGGTGGGGCCTTCGCTCAGGCCTTCGATGTAGTTCGCGTACACCGACACATTCTGCGTGGGCTTGCCCAACAGCGCGATGGCCGGCGTGACTTTGCGCTTGTCGTAACGGCTGGTGCGGTTGCCGGTTTCGTCATATTGCTCGGTGACGACGCGCTGCGACCGCGCGCCCACCGTCAGTTGCAGGCGTTCGTCCCAGATCGACAGCGTGTCCGCCAGGGCCACGCTGGTCAGCCGGGATTCTCCGGACTTGGGAATGTCGGTGTCCAGCCCCGCAAGGGAAGGCGCGGACGTGGGCAGCGGCGAATAAAGGTTGGAGCGGACGGGGTCGAAGTCGTAGCTGAGGTTGCCGAAGGTCTTCTGGAATTGCGTGGCGCTAAGCGATACGGCGTGCGACACCGCGCCCGTGGCAAAGCGGGTCCGCGCGCCGATCTCGCCCGTGTGTACGCTTTCGTCGCGCAGGAAATACGTGGGGCTGGCCGAGAAATTGCCGGCGGCGTCGCGCGCGGTGACGTTCATGCGCAGAAATTTGTAGTCGCCTTCGCGCGCGCCAAATGCGCCGTAGACCATCGTGCGTTCGGTGATGTCGTGTTCGGCACGTAAGGCGATGTAGCTGTCGCGGGAATTGGCGTAGGTCCAGTCGGGTGCGTAGCCACGGTCCACACGCTTGGCGTCCGGCACGGGCACGCCGGCGGCAACACCCACGCGCTCTTGCGGGGCATCCACCTTGCGGTCCTGGTGGCCGACGTCCGCCGACCAGCGCGTGCGTTCGCCTCGGTAGTCCAGCCCCAGCGTCATCAAGCCGCGCGTGGTGTGTTGCGAACCCACGCCCGTGTCGCCGCCCTTGTAGGCGCCGTTGACGCGGATGCCCAGTTCGCCCTTGTCGCCAAAGCGTTGGCCCAGGTCCACGTGGCCGCCCCCCACGTTGTGCGTGCCGTAGCTGGCGGTGACTTGCCGGGTGGGCGTGTCTTCCGCCCGCTTGGGCACCACGTTGATCGCGCCGCCCACGCCGCCCGACGGCGCCATGCCGTTGAGCAAGGCGTTGGGGCCTTTCAGCACTTCAACGCGCTCCAGGCTTTCCACGGCCAGCGCGTAAGTGGGCAAGACGCTGTACAGGCCGTTGAAGGCGATGTCGCTGTTCAGGACCGGAAAGCCCCGAATGGAAAACTGGTCGAAGCGGCTGGTTCTGGGGTTGGTGTTCTGCACCGAGGCATCGTTGGACACCACGTCGGCCACGCTCTGCGCTTGCTGTTGCTGCATCAAGGCGCTGGTGTAGGCCGTTACCGAAAAGGGCGTGTCCATGATGCTTCGTTCACCCAGCATGCCGACGCTGGCGCCGCTGGCCACCTGGCCGCCGGCAAACGCGGGCATCAAGCCGCCGGCATAGGCGCCCGTCACCGTCACCGCTTCCAACTGGGTCACGGCATTGGCGGGCACGGCGGACAGCGTGTATTCGTTGGTCCCGGCCGGAACGGCGCGCAGGCCCGAGCCCGACAGCAGCGCGGCAAAGCCATCCGCCACCGAGTAGTTGCCGTTCAGCCCCGACGACTGCATGCCTTGCACCAGCGTGCCCGGAAAGGACAAGCGCACGTTGGCCTGGGTGGCGAATTGCGACAAGGCCAAGCCTAGCGGGCCGGCGCCAATGCGGTAGTCGCGCGTGACGGACTGGGCGGCGGGTTCCTGGGTTTGCGCCACCGCGCCGACAGGCAGCAATACCGAGAAGCACAGCAGCACGGCCGCGCGGACCGGGGAAGAACGGAATTGGGACATGAAGAAAGCACCGCGAGGTAGAGTTTTCGGGGAACAGACAGGGGTAACGCCGCGGCCCGATCCCAGTAGGGTTTCAGGGCCTCTATCCTGTACACCGAACGACGCGGAAAAAGATGCCAACGGGGATTCTGGGGATACCGCGGATGCGGATTGGCCCGCTTGATTGACGCACTTGATTAGCGACCTTCCGCTACGCGCCACTCGCCTGGATCTGCACCCAGTACCGCGTGCGCGTGGCCACGCGCACCGGCAAAGTGCGAGCCAGCAACGCCAGGCTGGCGTCCGTGTCCCGCAGTGAAAACGAGCCGTACACGCGCAGGTTCGCGACCTCGCTCGCGCAGTGCAGAAAGCCCGGGCGGTAGCGGGCCAGGGCGCGTGTCCAATCGGCCAGGCGCATGTTGTCCGCCGTAAGAATGCCGTTGGTCCATGCGGGAGAGATTTCCGGCAAAGCCGTGTCGGGCTGGGTCATGGCGGTATTGAACCTGGCCTGCCGGCCCGCGCGCACGATCTGGCCGCCGCCGTCTTTGGGGCGTACATTCACCGCGCCTTCGTAGACGGCAACCAGCGCATCGCCTTGTTCCAGGCTGACCGTGAATTGCGTGCCAATGGCCTGCACGCTGCCCATCGGCGTCTGGACCAGAAGCGGACGCGCGGGCAAGTGGGTATCCGCCGCCGTCGCCACGAAGATCCGACCCGCCCGAAGCGACAGCAAACGTTGCGATGCCGAGTAGCGCACGTCGACCTGAGTGCCGGTATCCAGCGTCATCCGCGTGCCATCCGCCAGCGTTGCCTGGCGGATCTGGCCGGTGGCGCTTTCCAGGTCCGCTTGGGTGGCGCGCCACGCCAGGTAAGCCACGGGACCCGCCGCCGCAAGACCCAGCAGGCGGGCCGCCAGACGCCGTCGATCCGGCTTGGCCAGCCCTTTCAGGGCCTGCGCGCGCATGGGTTGCGGCACTTGCCCGAAGGCGCCCAGCACGCGCTCGGCCCGCGCCCACGCCTGCGCATGCGCGGGGCTGCGGGAAATCCAGCAGGACAAGGCCTGCAAGCTGGCCGGGTCATCCGGCGCATCGTGCAAGCGGGCCATCCAGCCCGCCGCCTCGGCCAACAGCGCATCAGGAACGTGCGGCGCGTTCATGGATCAATGGCGGTCAGGCACGCCAGATACGCCTGCTGCATATGGCGGTTGACCGTGCGCACCGACAAGCCGGTGTCGGCGGCAATCTGTGCATACGTCAGGCCGTCCAGTTGCGACATGAGGAATACGCCGCGCACCCGCCCCGGCATCGCGTCCAGCATGCGGTCGATGCAGTGCAAGGCTTCCAGGATCAATGCCCGGCTTTCGGGAGACGGCGCGGACTCGGCGGGCAAGGCCGCCACCGATTCGGCGTAGGCCTGTTCCACGCTGCGGTGCCGCCAGAAGTCGACGACCAGGCCTTTTGCAACGTGGGTCAGGAAGGCGCGCGGCTCGGGCATTTCCAGTGCGCGGTTGCTGGAATAGACGCGCAGGAACGTGTCGTGGGCCAGGTCCGCCGCATCCCAGGCGTTGCCCAGCCGCTTGCGCAGCCAACTGTAGAGCCATTGATGGTGGTCGGCGTAAAGCCCGCTAAGGGCCAGCCGACGAGGCGCGGTGGATTGGGACATGAGAGCGGGAGGCGGCGCGGGATGTCGTATTGATAATGAGTAACGTTAATAATAACGGAAACCCATGCCACCGCACCCGGTTCATCCGAACAGATTGATCCAGCCCATGGCCTCGCCGATGAACAACATCTGCGACACCAACAACAACGCCACCCACCCCCAACGCCACGGGCGCATGCCCGTCCATGCTTCACGCGCGGGCGTGGCCGGTACGCTGGCATGCCCGGCCTTTGCCCTGAGCGCGGCGCTGCCGCCCGCAATGCGCAGGCCGTAAAGATAGGCGCCGGTCAGGCACAGCGTGGTCAGCGCCGCGCCGAAAGCGAACCAGATCGCGCGCACGGGCCACGGGCCGAACGAGCCGAAATGCAGCGGGTCCGCCATTTCAGACAAGCGCTGATGCGAGCCAAGGTCGGCCGCGTCACGGCGGGCGGCGGCATCGCCGGACAGCGGCAGCCGGATGGCATTGGCCCGGTCGCGAACCAGCCATGCCTGCGTCTGCCCTTCCACCTGCCCGGCCCGGCCATCGGCATCCAGCCGCAAGACGCGGATGTCCAGGTCGGGCCATTCCTGGCGCACGCGCGCCACGGCCGCGTCCAGCGTCTAGGCCGTAAACGGCGCGGCGGCGCGTGGCGCGTCCGGGGTGGTGATGGCGGGCAGCCGCGGCGCATGCCCGCCCAGCGATTCGACCAGATACCACAGGCCCGTCAACGCAATCAGCGTGCTGAACCACAGGCTCCACACCGCCAGCAGTCGATGGGTATCGCCCCACGCCAGCCGACGCTTCCCCCGCCGTGGCCACGCCAGAAAGCCGCACCACCAGCGCTTGTAGACGACCAACCCCGTTGTGATCAGCAACAGCAGCGGTATCGACAAGGCCGACACCAAGGGCACGCCATAGCGCGTGGGTAGAAACAGATGCCGATGCGTATTGCGCAACCAGCGCTGGATGCTGAACCAGGACGTGTCGCCCGTGACGATGGCGCGGTACGGGTCGATCCACACGAAGCGTTGTTCGCCTTGCGGCGTGCGCATCAAGGCCCGCGCGGCGAAGTGCGAACCGTGCGCGGCGGTGACGGATTGCAGCGTCCAGCCGGGGCGCGCCGCTTGCGCTGCCTGGACCATGTCGCCCCAGCTTGCGCGCTGCCCGGCCGGATCGACGCGCATGGCGGGCTGCGCCAGCCAGTCCAGCTCGGTGGCGATAACGGCCAGCGTGCCGGTCAGGCAGATGAACGCCATGAAGAGGCTTAGCTTCAACCCCATCCAGCTATGCAGGGCAAACCACCATTTCCGTTGGGACGGGGTGGCGGATACAGGACGACGCGCGGGTTGGCTGGGCAGGGGCGTAGCGGGTTTCATGCTGGCACTCGATGGCTGATGCCCCCGGCGAAGGCCGAGGGCTCATATCAAGTTCACCGTGCAGCGCCAGAAAAAGTGCCAACACCGGATGCCAACAGCGAATGCCGACACCGGATGCCAACAAGGCGGCGAACCTCAGCCGCCCTCCCCGCGCCCTAGGCTTGCGGCACCGCGGGCGGCACCGGCGCCCCATCCACCAGGCGCCAGATCCCCAGTGGGTTGTCTTGCTGCAAGGCGTCTGGCCGCAACCCATCCGGCAGATCCTGATAGCACACCGGACGCAGGAAGCGGTCGATAGCGGTTGCACCAACGGACGTGTGCATCGCGTTCGACGTGGCCGGGTACGGGCCGCCATGCACCATGGCGTGGCTGACTTCCACGCCCGTGGGAAAGCCATTGGCCAGGATGCGGCCGCACTTGCGTTCCAGCACGCTTAGCAGCGTGCGGGCGGCGGCATGGTCGGGCGCGTCCACTTGCAGCGTTGCAGTCAACTGGCCTTCCAGATGCTCGGCCACGTCCAGCACCTCTTCCCAGCTTTGCGCACGCACGATGACGGATGCGGGGCCGAACATCTCGGCCTGCAAGGCCTCGTTGTTCAACAAATTGCGCGCGCTAGTCACGTAGAGCGCGGCCTGCGCGGCATTGGATTGATCGCGCGCGGCGCTGCCGTTCGCAACGGCCTCAACGCCCGGCACGGACTGGACCTGCTCGCGGCTGTTGTTGTACGCGGCGCAGATGCCGGGCGTCAGCATGACCTGCGCGGCCTTGGAGGCCAGCGCGTCGCTGGCGGCGGCGATGAAGCGATCCAGCTCCGGCCCATCAATGGCGATGACCAGGCCGGGGTTGGTGCAGAACTGGCCCGCGCCCAACGCCAGCGAATCCACGAAGCCCTGCGCAATGGCTTGCCCGCGCGCCGCCAGCGCGGCAGGCAGTACGAACACGGGGTTGATGCTGCTCATTTCGGCATACACGGGGATGGGTTCGCGCCGCTGGTTGGCAATGTTGACCAGCGCCAGGCCACCCTGGCGCGAGCCCGTGAACCCCACGGCCTTGATGGCCGGGTGCGCGACCAGCGCTTCGCCGATGGTTCGTCCCGCGCCGATCAGCAAGGAGAACACGCCTTCGGGCATGCCCGTGCGTTGCGAGGCCTTTTGCACGGCGCGGCCCACCAGTTCGGACGTGCCCAGATGCGCGCTATGCGCCTTGACGATCACCGGGGCGCCGGCCGCCAGGGCGGATGCCGTATCGCCGCCCGCCACCGAGAACGCCAGCGGGAAGTTGCTGGCCCCAAACACGGCCACGGGGCCTAGCGGAACTTTCGCCTGGCGCAAATCCGCGCGCGGCAACGGCTGGCGTTCGGATTGCGCGGTGTCAACGATGGCGCCCAGAAAGTGGCCGTCACGCACCACCTGCGCAAACAGGCGCAGTTGGCCGATGGTGCGGCCACGTTCACCCGTCAGCCGCGCCACGGGCAAGCCGCTTTCCTGGTGCGCGCGCTGAATCAGCGCGTCGCCCAGCGCCAGGATTTCATCCGCGATGGCTTCCAGAAATTCCGCGCGGCGAGCCAGTGGAAGCTGGCGATACGGGTCGAACGCGGCGGCGGCCAGCTTGGCGGCGCGTTCCACGTCAGCGGGTGTGCCCAGGCCGAAGCGTGGTTCCGCGATGTCGGCATTCAACGTGGGGTTGAACGCCTGCTGCGAACCGGCGGTGCCGCGCACGGCGGCATGACCGATGAGCATTTCTCCAGTGATCTGCATGATGGGATTCCTTGGATAAGAGTCAGATGGGATGGATGTCGACACGCAGGAATCAGTCGTCCAGCGGCTGGCCACTGCGATCACGCGCAACCGCCACCGCAATGATCGACACCGCCGCGCAGGCCGCCAGGAACAGCACCACGGGCACGTAGCTGCCGCTGTAGTAGGCGATGAGCGCCGTGGCGATCAGCGGCATGGGGCCGCCCACCAGCGCCGCGCCAATCTGGTAACCCAGCGACATGCCGGTGTAGCGGATGGCGGGCGGAAAGGCTTCCGCCAACAAGGTGCCGATCATGGCGCCGTAGCTGGCCCAGATGACGCCAAAGCCCACGGCGATAGCCAGGCCCGCCGCCCACACCGACTTTTGATCCAGCAGCCAGAAGTACGGAAAGATCCACAACAGAAAGGCCACGCTGCCGCCGATGAACACCTTCTTGCGGCCGATGCGATCAGACAGATGGCCGAAGAACAGCATGAACGGAAATGCAATCAAGGCGCAGACCAGCACGATATTCAGAATGGTCGAACGCGCGAAGCCGTGATCCATCATGTACGAGATGGTGAAGGTGGCGTACAGAAAAAAGGTGGACGTCTCGACGACCTTCGCGCCAATGGCGATCAGCACTTCGCGCCAGTGGTGCTGCAAGGTTTCCTTCAGCGGAATACGGGCGCTGCTGCGCGTGGCCTGGATCTTCTTGAACGACGGGGTTTCGCCCACGGCGTTGCGGATCCACATGCCCACCATCACCAACACGATGGAACCCACGAACGGAATGCGCCAGCCCCAGGACTGGAACGCCTCTTCGCTCATGCTGGCGCTAAGCAGCGACGTGATGATGTTGCCCAGCGCCAGGCCCAGCACCGCGCCGGTTTGCGGCACGGCGCCATAGAAGCCGCGTTTCTTGCGCGGCGAATATTCCACGGCCAGCAACACGCCGCCGCCCCATTCGCCGCCCAACGCCAGGCCCTGCATCAGGCGCAGCAGCGTCAACATGATGGGCGCGGCCAGGCCCACCTGCGCGTAGTTCGGCAACAGCCCCATCAGCACGGTCGACAAGCCCATCATCGACAGCGTCATCGCCAGCGTCTTCTTGCGGCCGATGCGGTCGCCGATGTGCGAGAAGATCACGCCCCCAAGCGGGCGCACCAGAAAGGCCAGGGCGAAGGTGGCCAGCGCCAACATCTGGCTGACCAGCGCGTTGTCGCTGGGAAAAAACTGCTTGGCAAAAATAATGGACGACATGGTTCCGTACAGGAAATAGTCGTACCACTCGATGGTGCTGCCCACCGCGCTGCCCATCAGCGCGCGGCGGCGCTCGGCATCGGGGACCAGGGTTTCTTTGTCGGCAGCGGCCAGGTTGGGGTTGGAACCACCAACGGATAGGGTGCTCATGTCTCCACCTATTTGGATTGTTTAGTTGTTTGATTGTTTGAATGCATGGCGCCATCCCATGCGGATGCGGGATGGGCGCTTAACGGCAACGCAGGGTGTATCCAAGCGCGCCAGGCGCGCACGTTCTATGTCGATGCGCGCAGCATCTCCACGTAGTCGTCGGCGCTGGCGTCGCGCGGGTTGGTGCGATGGCTGTGATCGGCCAGGGCGCCCTTGACGATGCGTTCGTAAAGGTCTTCGGTAACGCCCAGTTCGCCCAAGCCCGTCGGCAGGTTCAACGCGCGGCTCTTGTTGGCCAGGGCCTCTTCCACCGACAGCGTGGCCGGCAAGCCCATGGCTTGGGCCAGCCGCGCGATCTTGTCTTCATGCGCCACGGTTTCCGCGCCACGGTTAAAGCGCACCACGGCCGGCAGCAAAATGGCGTTGAGCGTGCCGTGATGCAGCTTGGGGTTGATGCCGCCCAGCGAATGGCTCAGGCTGTGCACGCAACCCAAGCCCTTCTGAAACGCCAGCGCCCCTTGCAAGGACGCGCTCATCATGTTGGCGCGCGCCTGGATGTTGCCCGGCTCGTTGACCGCCACTTCAATGTGGCGCCACGCACGCCACAGGCCGTCCAGCGCAATGCCGTCTGCCGGCGGGTTGAAGGCCGGCGCCAGAAAGGTTTCGATGCAGTGGGCAATGGCGTCCATGCCGGTGGCGGCGGTCAGGCCCGCGGGCAAACCCAGCGTCAGTTCGGGGTCGCAGATGGCAACCTTGGGAATGACGTGGGGCGACAAGATGCCCACCTTGCGCCCATCGTCCAGGATGATGATCGCGCCCCGGCCCACTTCGCTGCCGGTGCCGGCCGTGGTGGGAATGGCGACGATGGGCAGCGTGGCCGCCGTGATGTTCTGCACACCGCCTTCAATCAAGGCGAACTGGCGCAGCGGGCCGTCATGGCGCGCGGACACCGCCACGGCCTTGGCCAGGTCGATGGAAGAACCACCGCCCACGGCGATGACGCCGTTGCAATCCGCCTGCTTCAAACTGGCCACGCCCGCGCGCACCGCCGCTTCCGACGGGTTGGGCGGCGTGTCGTTGAACACGGCCAGGTTGGCGTGGCCCAGCGCCGACTTCACGCGGTCGACGATGCCCACCGCTTCCACGCCCCGATCGGTCACGATCAAAGGTTTGGTAATACCCAGGCGCTCACAGACGTCATGCAGGTCCGCCAGGACCCCGGCGCCGAAGCGAATTTCGGTCACGTAATTGATCAGTGCCATGCTGCCTCTTTTCCTTGAAAAACTTGGTCCCGATGAGAAGGGACGAGTCTAGGCACGGGCCACGCTTCAGTACACTGACGACTTTCTATACAGCTATAACTTTTATTCATGGCAAACGTTCCCCCCAGCCTGAATTCCGTCATGTCGCGGCTGCATGCCAAGCAGCTCCGGCTGCTCATCACCATTGAGGAATGCGGCTCGCTGCTGGCCGCCGCCGACAAGATCGGCCTGACCCAGCCCGGCGCCAGCAAGGCGCTGCGCGAGCTGGAGCAGACCTTGCAGGTGGAACTGTTCGCGCGCACCAACCGAGGGCTGATTCCCACCGAAGCCGGCCTGTGCGCGCTGCGCTTCGCGCGCTTGATCCAGGCCGACATCAACAAGCTGCGGTTCGAACTGGATGCCATCGCCAGCGGCGCGGGCGGCCGCCTGGCCATCGGCACCATCATGGGCGCCGTGCCGCTGCTGACCGATGCCGTCACGCACCTGTTGCGCCAGCAGCCGCGCATGTCGGTGGAAATAGTGGAAGACACCAGCGAGACCTTGCTGGGCCTGATAGAACGCGGGCGGTTGGACGCGGCCATTTGCCGGTCGTCGGTCGGCCGCAATCAAGAGCTGTACGAATCCATCGTCATCAAGCCCGAGTCACTGGCGGTGATTGCCAACGTGCGCCATACGGCGATGGGCGCGGACGCCGTGGACCTACGCGAATTGCAGGACAGCCGCTGGGTGGTCTATCGCGCGCACATGCCGATGCGCCGGCTGCTGGAACGTGAATTCCACGAAGCCGAATTGAATTTCCCGCTGCACCTCATCGAAACCACCTCGGCGCTGGCCACGCTGACGCTGCTAAGCCGCAACACGGATCTGGTCGCGCTGGTGTCCGAAGACGTCGCCAACTACTTTTGCCGCAACGGCTTGGTAGGCACGCTGGCCTTGGCGCTGAAGTCACGCAGCGAGCCGTATGAACTGGTGTTCAGGAAGGGCGCGCCGAAGAGTCCTGCGCTGAGTTTGCTGGTGGAGGCGTTGATGCGGGAAGGGAACGCGGGGGTGGCGTAGGGGGTGGCGATGGTTTATTGTTTTATTGAGCGAATATTATTTTATTCAATGAAACATAAAATCATGGCATTCACTCCCGAAACCTCCCTGGTCGCCCACCTAAGCCGCCTGCGCCAGCAGCCTATTTCTCTCCCCACCCGCGAACGCTTGGCGCAAGCCTTGCTGGACTGGTTCACCGCTGGCTGGTCGGCGGCCAATACGCCTGCCGCCGATCGCTATCGCCGCACCGCACACGACTGCCACCCAGGCGCCGGCAACGTCCCGGTCTTCGGCGGCATGGGCATGAACGCCAACGGCGCCGCCTTCGCCAACGCGGCCATCGCCCACTTGCGCGAGATCGACGACGCACACCGCGCCGCCATGCTGCACCCCGGCGTGGTGTCGGTCACACCCACCTTGGCGCTGGCGGTAAGCGGCGGGATGACGCAGCGCCAAGTGGCGGACGCCATCATTGCCGGGTACGAAGTGTCGCTGCGGTTGGGCGAAGCGCTGGGCACGCGCCACGCCGCATCCTTTCACGCCACCGCCACGGCGGGCGCTGTGGGCGCGGCGGCGGCGTCGGCCACCGCCTTGGGGCTGGGGCCGCAAGCGCTGCACCACGCGCTGGGCATTGGCGCCACGCAGGCGGCGGGCTTGTGGCAGTTGGTGGACGATGAGGCGCACGAAGCCAAATCGCTGCACCCCGCCTTCGCCGTGCGCAACGGCATGACGGCCGCTTATGCCGCGCGCGCCGGACTGCCCGGCGCGCAGCGCTTCGCAACGGGTGCGCGCGGACTGTATCGCTTGCTGCAAGGCGATGGCCCCTTGGACGCGCTGGACAGCAACCTGAATGCGCCCGAACGCCTGAACACCGCCACCATCAAGGCCTGGCCGTGCTGCGCGCAATTGTTCACGCCGCTGGACGCCACCCAGGAACTGCTGGACATCCACGCGCCCGCGCCGGACGACATTGAATCCCTGGACGTAGAAATCTTCACGCACGCGCTGAAAATTGCCGGGGTCGAGTGGCCCGTCACTCCCGCGCAAACCTGCTTTTGCTTGCGCTACGTGGTGGCGCGCCTGGTACTGGCCGGCAAGCTGGGCATTGAAGATATGGAATCGCCCGACTTGCATTCGCCCGCCCTGCTGGCGTTGGCGCGCCGCATCACGGTACGCACCAGCGATGTATTCCAGCAGGAATTCCCGAGCCTGCGGCCTTGCCGCGTGACACTCACGCTGAAAGGCGGGCAGCAATGGAGCGTGCTGAGAAAGCTGCGTCGCGGCGACCCGGAAGACCCCTACACCTGGGATGCGCTGCAAGCCCGCATGCGCGCCTTCGCGCCGGCCATGGACGATGCGCAGGCGGCAGCCATCGTGGCCTGGTGCGAGCGCTTTACCGACGCCGGCCAGGACGAGGCGATCTGCCTGCCGAAACCTGAATTGTTCGGCGGCGCAGACCTGCGCCAGCAGTAGAAACACAAGCGGGCGCCGCGGCCCGCTTATGCCTTGCCCTTGGGCGTACAGGCCGCCGACGGCGTGGTCCGAAACCCTTGCTGCGCAAGCTCGTGGCGCACGATGTCCACGGCCTTGATTTGCGCGGCCTCGTCGTGGCGCGACGCCAGCCCCAGCACGACCAGCGCGCCAATGAAGGCGTCATCCGCATCGAACACCGGCACGGCCACCGACGCCATTTCAGCGACCCGCTCGGACCGGGTCATGGCGTAGCCGTTTTCATGGATGCTGTCCGCAAGCGGCGTGACGCCGCCGGTATAGGCGCGCAGCACATGCGCCGATGACCCGCCGTCTTTCAGGCTGATGCGCTTGCCGACTTCAACGTGATGACGCACCTCGCGCGAGGTGTTTTCGCGATACAGGCAAATGCGGTCTTCACCGCTGCGCACGTACAGCGCCACCGTTTCGCCCGTCTGTTCCATGATGCTGCGCAACACCGGCTGCAAGCGCGACCCCAGGTCGAAGGTGTCGCGGTAAAGCATGCCCATGTGCAAGAGCGCGGGCCCCAGCGCGTAGGTGCTGCTGTCAAAGCGATGAATCATGCGCGCCTTGATGAACACGCCCAACAGACGCAGCAAGGTGGCTTTGTCCAGCCCGGTGCGTTCGGCCAGGTCGCGCAGCGACAGGCGCAGATTGTTTTCGTCGAAGCATTCCAGAACGGAGATGCCGCGTTCGAGCACGCCGACGGGCGGCTTAGGGGAATTCTCGCTTGACACGGTTTCGGATGCTTCCTATAGTTTTGTTCAATAAAAGATATTTTAACCAATGAAACGAAAGTCGGCTACCAGACCAGGACCGCCGCCTGCGTTTCAACCAGGAGACCGCAAGCGCCGCAGCGTTACGCCCGGCCGTGCGAACCGTAGCATTATGCCCAATCAGAGTGATGCATTCGCCAGGGCGCTGGGCGCCATCGTGGGCCCCGCGCAGGTACTGACCGCGGTGGCGGACACCGCCCGCTACACGGCCGACTGGCGCCGCAACTTTCCCGGCGTGGCGCGCGCCGTGGTGCGCCCGGCCAATACGTCCGAGGTGTCGCGCGTGGTGGCGCTGTGCGCCGCACAAGGCGTGGCCGTGGTGCCGCAGGGCGGCAACACGGGGCTGGTGGGCGGATCGACGCCCGATGCCTCGGGCCGCGAACTGGTGCTAAGCCTGGACCGCATGACGGCGGTGCGCCGCGTGGACGCGCTGGACAACAGCATGACGCTTGAGGCCGGCTGCACCGTGCTGGCTGCGCAACAGGCGGCCGCGAACGTGGGCCGCTTGTTTGCCCTGTCGCTGGCCTCCGAGGGCAGCGCCACGGTGGGCGGCGTGGTGTCCACCAACGCGGGCGGCGAGCAGGTGCTGCGCTACGGCAACACGCGCGACCTGACACTCGGCCTGGAAGTGGTGCTGGCCGACGGCAGCGTGCTGAATCAACTGGGCACGCTGCGCAAGGACAACACCGGCTACGACCTGAAGCAATGGTTCATCGGCGCCGAAGGCACCCTGGGCGTGGTCACCGCCGCGTCCTTCAAGTTATACGCGCCGCCGCGCAAGGTGGTGACCGCCTGGGTGGCGGTGCCCACGCCGCAAGCGGCGGTGGATCTGCTGGCCCGACTGACCGACGCCGTGGGCGAACGGGTCACCGCCTTCGAACTGATCGGCCGCCAGACCTTGGCCCAAGTGCTTCTGCACCCGCTGGACGGCATGCGCGACCCTTTGGCGGAGCCCGCGCCCTGGATGGTGCTGTTCGATGTGTCCGAGACATCGGCGTTGATGGATCCCGAGCCCGCGGTTCACGGCGTGCTGGAAGCGGCCATGGAAGACGGCGGCGTAACCGATGCGGTGATCGCGGCATCCAACCGCCAGGCGCATGAACTCTGGGCGCTGCGCGAACACGTGCCCGAAGCCCAGCGGCTGGACGGCCCGTCCATCAAACACGACATTTCGGTGGCGGTGTCACGCATCCCCGAGTTCATCGCCACCGCCGACAGCCGGTTGCAGGCGCTGATGCCCGGCATCCGCATCGTCTGCTTCGGCCATGTGGGCGACGGCAATCTTCACTACAACCAAAGCAAACCGCTGGGGATGGACGACGCGGCTTTCCGTGCCCAGGAAGACGCGGTGCATGACATCGTGCACGAAGTCGCCACCGCGTTGGGCGGTTCGATCTCCGCCGAGCACGGCATCGGCCGGCTCAAGCAGCAGGCGTTCCTGCAATTCAAACCCGCCATTTCCGTCGAGCTCATGCAGCGCATCAAGCACGCGCTGGACCCGCTGGGCACCTTCAATCCGGGACGCTTGTTGCCGCGCCCCGCCCCCAAGCTTTCCTAATCACCAGGACCTTGCGCCATGCCCGTTTCCGTTTTCGATATGCAGTCGCTCCAGCATCTGTGGAGCACCGACGAACTGCGCGACATCTTCTCGGAAGAGAACCGCATCCAGAAGTGGCTGGACTTTGAAGCGGCGCTGGCCGAAGCGCAGGCCGAGCTGGGCATCATTCCAGAGGCCGCCGCCCGCGAGATCCGTGCCCAGGCCAAGATTTCCAACATCGATATCACGCAGATGTCGGCCGAGATTCGCCGCATCAAGCATTCGCTGGTGCCCGCGTTAAAGCAATTGCAGGCGCGTTGCGGGCCGGACCATGGCGAATGGGTGCACTACGGCGCCACCACGCAAGACGTGGTGGATACCGGCGTGGCCTTGCAGCTTAAGCAGGTGCACAGCGTCATCCTGCGCGATGTCACCGCCGTGGGGCAGGAACTGGCGCGCCTGGCCCAGACGCATCGCGACACACCCATGGCGGGGCGCACGCACGGCGTGCAGGCGCTGCCGATCACCTTCGGCCACAAATGCGCGGTCTGGCTGGACGAGTTGTCGCGCCATCACGACCGCCTGAAAGAATGCGAAGCGCGCATGCTTGTCGGCATGGTGGCCGGCGCGGTGGGCAGCCAGGCCTCGCTGGGCGAGCAGGCCGAAGAGGTCGAACGCCGCACGCTGGCCAAGCTGGGGCTGGCCGCGCCCGCCGTCAGTTGGGCGCCCGCGCGCGACCGCTTCACCGAGTACGCGCTGGTGCTGGCCATGCTGGGCGCCACCTTGTCGAAGATCGGCAACGAACTCTTCAACATGCAAAGAAACGAATTTGGCGAAGTGGAAGAGGCGTTCTCGGCGGGCAAGCTGGGGTCGTCCACCATGCCGCACAAACGCAACCCGACGTCCGCCGAGAACCTGGCGGGCTTGTGCCGCCCCTTGCGCGCCAATGCGGCGCTGATGCTGGAAGGCATGGTGCAGGAAGGCGAGCGCGACGGCATTGCCTGGAAGATCGAATGGAAAGCCTTGCCCGAATGCTGCCTGATTGCCGGCGCCATGCTGTTCCAGGCCAAGAACCTGCTGGCCGGGTTGCGGGTGGACGCGGACGCCATGGCGCTGAACCTGGACCGCATGCGGGGCTACCTGCTGTCCGAACACGTGATGCTGGAACTGTCCGAGCGCGTGGGCAAGCAGACCGCCCACGAATGGATCTACGAAGCGTCCATGCACGGCATCACGCACAAGCTCGATTTCGCCCAGGCGCTGCGCCAGCATAAGGACCTGGCGACGCTGCTGGGCGAAACAGAGATCCTGCGCCTGACGGATCCCGCGGGTTACCTGGGGCAGTGCGCGGCATCGGTGGACAGGGTGGTGCAGAAGCATCAGACCGGTTGGCTCGACGCCTGAGCCTTCCCCTGAAAAAAAACAACACAGGAGACAAACACAATGGGCAGTTCTTTCGCAAGCCGGTTTGTCCGGCAGTTTGGGGGCCGCGCCGCCGTGGTGGCGGGGCTGGGGTTGGCCAGCTTGGCCGGTGGCGTGGCGCAGGCCGCGTTTCCCGACCGTCCGATCACGCTGGTGGTGGGCTTTCCACCGGGCGGCGGCGGTGACCTTTACGGACGCCTGATCGCCACCGCCATGGGTAAAGAGATCGGCCAGACCGTCATCGTTGAAAACCGGCCAGGCGCGGGCGGCAACATCGCCGCCGGCCTGGTCGCCAAGGCAGCCCCGGACGGCTACACCATCCTGCTGGCCATGAGCGGCAACCTGGCGGTGTCGCCCGCCTTGAAGCCCAAGACCCTGCCCTACAAGGTGCCGGAGGACTTTGCCCCGATCGGCTTGATCCTGGAAGCCCCGCACGGCCTGTTCGTGGCCACGCAGTCGCGCTTCAAGACCGCCCAGGAAGTGATCCAGGCCGCCAAGGAAAAGGAGCTGACCTTCGCCTCTACCGGTACGGGCGGCGCCGCCCACATCGGCATGGAAACCATCAAAGAGCTGGGACACCTGAAGCTGCTGCACGTGCCGTACAAGGGATCCGGCCCGGCCATCACCGACATGATGGGCGGACAGATCGATATGTTCTTCGCCACCGCATCACCCTTGGTGCCGCAGGTGCAGCAAGGCCAGTTGCGCGTGCTTGCCTTGACCGGCAGCAAGCGCAGCCCGATCCTGCCGGACGTGCCCACTTTCAAGGAACTGGGCATCGACATGACGATGACGCAGTGGTACGGCCTGGCGGCGCCCGCCGGCACGCCGCCCGACGTGGTCAAGGTGCTGTCCGACAGCCTGTCGCGTGCATTGAAAGAGCCGTCGGTGCAGAACGCCATCCGCAAGGACTCCGCCATGGAACACGACTTGCCGATGGATCAGTTCACGCAGTACATCGTTGAAGACATCGCCAACTACCGCAAAGCCGCCACCCCCGCCCTGCTCAAGCAGATCGGGCAATAAGACCAGGAGCCTGACATGAGCAACACCTTGATCGGCGCGGACGAACTGCACCGCGCGCTGGCCCAAGCGGGGCGGGACGACATCGTGGTCCTGGACTGCGGCTTTGACCTGACGGACCCGCAAGCGGGGCGCCGCCAGTATGAAGCGGGCCATCTCCCCGGCGCGGCCTACGTGCATCTGGACGACACGCTCAGCGGCGTGAAAACAGGCAAGAACGGACGCCATCCCCTGCCGGATCGCGCCGGGTTCGCCCGCGCGATGGCCGCGCTGGGCATCGGCAGCCGAACGCAGGTGGTCGCCTACGACAACGCGGGCGGCATGTTCGCCGCACGCCTGTGGTGGCTGCTGCGATGGATCGGCCACGACGCCGTCGCGGTACTGGACGGAGGCGTCCCGGCATGGAAGGCCACGGGTTATCCACTCACCACGGAGGCGCCGCCCAAGCGAGCCGCCGGTCAACTGCCGGTGGGGGACAGCCTTCAGCCCACAATCGACTACCCGCAATTACGCCAGGCGCTTAACGCGGGCAAGCACGTCGTGCTGGATGCGCGCGCGCCTGACCGCTATCGCGGTGAAAACGAAACGCTGGACGCGGTGGGCGGCCACATACCCGGCGCGCGCAATCGCTTCTTCCGCGACAACCTCGCGCCCGACGGCCGCTTTCTGTCGCCCGAACAACTGCGTCAGGACTTCACGTCGCGCATGAACGGCCGCGCACCAGCCGACGTCATCAACCAATGCGGTTCCGGCGTCACGGCCTGCCACAACCTGCTTGCCATGGAAGTCGCCGGACTGACGGGCGCGGCCCTGTACCCCGGCTCGTGGAGCGAATGGAGCGCGCAAGCCGGCGCGCCCATCGCCACGGGCCCTGATGCGTAAACCCTCATGAACGACCCCGTCTTCCCGCCGGCCCGTCCGGACACCGACAGCAAGCCCCACAGCGCCCACTGGGGCGTGTTTTCCGCCGCCTGGAAAGACGGCGCGCTGAAGGTGCTGCCGTATCCCGGCGACCCGGACCCCAACCCGCTGATCCAGAACTTCACCAATGCACTGGACCACCCCGTGCGCGTCACCGCGCCCATGGTGCGGCGCGGTTGGCTGGAACGTGGGCCGGGGCCGGACGCCAGCCGGGGCCGCGACGACTACGTGCAAGTCAGTTGGGACCATGCGCTGGACCTGCTGGCCGCTGAACTACAGCGCGTCAAGGATCTGCATGGGGCAGAGGGCGTGTTCGGCGGGTCTTACGGCTGGTCCAGCGCGGGCCGTTTTCATCATGCCCAAAGCCAGGTGCACCGCTTCCTGAACACGGCGCTGGGCGGCTACGTGCGTTCGGTCAACAGCTACAGCGCGGGCGCGTCGGGCGTGATCCTGCCGCATATCCTGGGCAGCATGGACGACGTGGCGCGGCGCAACGTGACGTGGGAACAGATCGTGGCGCACACGGATGTGGTGCTGGCGTTCGGCGGCATGGCGTTGAAGAATTCACGAGTGGCCAGCGGCGGCATCAGCCGTCACATCGAACGCGAATCCATGCGCCAGGCCGCCGCGCGCGGTTGCCGCTTTATCAACATCAGCCCCTTGTCCAGCGACTTTCCGGCGGACGCCGACGCGCAATGGGTGCAGGCCGTGCCCGGCACCGATGTGGCGCTGATGCTGGCTCTGGTACATGACGTGGTCGCCAACGGCTGGCATGACCGAGCCTTCCTGGCCGAGTTCTGCGACGGCTGGGAAGGCTTTGAAGACTATCTGATGGGCCGCCAGGACGGGCAAGCCAAAGACGCGAACTGGGCCGCCCCCCTTTGTGGTCTGACGGCGGCAAAGATCACCGAACTGGCGCGCCTGTTGCCCGGCAAGCGCGTGCTGGTGACCGTTTCGCATTCGTTGCAGCGCGCCGAACACGGCGAGCAACCGGTCTGGATGGCCGCCGTGCTGGCGGCCGCCTTGGGCCAACTGGGTTTGCCTGGCGGGGGTTACGCCTATGCGCTGGGCACGCTGGCACACTACGGCAAGCGCAGCAACGCCGTGCCGGTGGCGTCGTTGCCGCAAGGCATGAATGGGGTGAAGGACTTCATTCCCGTCGCGCGTATTGCCGACATGCTGCTGCATCCCGGCCAGCCCTTTGACTACAACGGCAAGCGCATGCGGTATCCCCACATCCGCCTGGCGTACTGGGCGGGCGGCAACCCCTTCCATCATCATCAAGACCTGAAGCGCCTGACCCGCGCGTTCGCCACGCTGGACACCTTCATCGTCCATGAAATCGGCTGGACCGCCACGGCGCGCCATGCCGACATCGTGCTGCCGTGCACGATGACGCTGGAACGCGAAGACATCGGCGGTTCGGCAACCGACCCGCTGCTGGTGGCCATGCACCGCATCGCCGCGCCCAATGGCCAGGCACGCGATGACTACGACATATTCACGGACCTGTCCCATCGCCTGGGCACGCGCGACGCATTTACCGAAGGGCGGACCAGCGGCGAATGGCTGCGCCACCTGTACGAAAAAACGCGCCTGGCATTGCAAGACCAGGGCCGGGACGCGCCCAGCTTCGAGCAGTTCTGGGAACGGGGCGAATTGCCGCTGCCCCAACAAGACGACGACGGCGGCATCTTGCGCGCGTTCCGCAACGACCCGGCCGGCAAGCCCTTGCCCACGCCTAGCGGCAAGGTGCAGATCAGTTCCCAGGTGATCGCCGGCTTTGGCTACGCGGACTGCCCGGGCCACCCGGCGTGGTTGCCGCCCGAGGACGCGCCCACCGCTGACTACCCCTTGTTCCTGGTGGCCAATCAACCCGCCACCCGGCTGCATAGCCAACTGGACTTTGGCGCGCACAGCGTGTCGCAAAAGCGGCAAGGCCGTGAAGTGTGCACGCTGCATCCGCAGGACGCCGCCGCGCGCGGCATTGCGGAAGGCGACATCGTGCGGCTGTTCAATGGGCGTGGCGCCTGTCTGGCCAGCGCCACCCTCAGCACGGCCATCATGCCCGGCGTGGCGCAACTGCCCACCGGCGCCTGGTACGACCCCGTGACAGACGCCAACGGCAACGTGGTGCTGTGCGGCCACGGCAACCCGAACATCCTGACGCGCGACGTCGGCACGTCGTCGCTGGCGCAGGGATGCAGCGGGCAACTGACGGCGGTGCAGGTTGAGCGCTTTGACGGCGTGTTGCCGCGTATGCGGGCGTTTGATCCGCCATGCGCCGTAAAGATGGACACGTAGCGGGATCGCCCCGCTACGCCGCCCCGCCCTGCCGCGCACCCATCATCGAGCGCGACAGGCGGCTGGCCGTGGAAAGAATGGCTTCTTTATGGCTGAGCAGCACCGCTTCGTTCAAGCGCGAGATCGGGCCCGAGATGCAGATGGCGCCCAGCAAGGTCCAATTGATGCCATAGACCGGCGCTGAAATGCTGGACACCTCGGCGTCGCGCTCGCCCAGCGAAATCATGTAGCCGGCGCGCCGCACGGCCTCGTACTCTTCGCCCGCTTCACCTGAAAACGCCAACAGCACGCGGCCTGGGCTGCCCAGGTTCAACGGCAAGGCCGCGCCCACGCGCACGTGATGGCGGATGGACTTCGGCCCTTCCACGCGCGCCATGCAGATTCGCTGATTGCCCTCGCGCACGTAGAACGTTGCGCTTTCCCCGGTTGCGCCCGACAGCTCTCGCAGTACGGGCTGCACCAATTCCTGCACGTTGAAGGTGGCCTGGTAGCAGGCGCCCAGCCAACCGGCCGCCCGCGCCAAACGCCACGTGCCATCCGAGCGCTGGGCCAGGTAGTCGTCCATGGCCAAGGTGCGCGCCAGGCGCAACACCGTGGACCGGTGGCAGCCCGTGCGGCGGCTCAGCTCCGCCAGCGACAAGTGCGCGTCGTCGATGCCGAAGGCTTCCAGGATGCGCATCGCCCGCCTGACCGCGACCACGCCTTCCTCGGGGGCATCGTCCTCGGGGGCAACGTCTTCGATCACGCGCACGTCATCCATGGCGTCTTCCGTGGCGGCTTTCCGCTTGGTTTTATCCACTTTGCCGCCTTTTTTGCCACCGCTTTTGCTGTCTTTGATATCGACCATGGTACGCAACATGTTTCGCTGTACGAACCTGGATTGTATTAGGCGGAACACGATCGCACAATGCGCGGATCAAAACAACGATTGGAGACAAACCATGAAAGTCATTGCGCGCGTGCTGTCTGGCTTGGCGCTTGTTTGCGTGGCGGGGTTGAGCGCCGCCCAGGGCTACCCCGACAAACCCATCCGCCTGATCGTGCCGTTCCCGCCCGGCGGCGGCACGGATGTGCTGGCCCGCGAGGCGGCGCTGAAGGTGGCAAAAAACACCGGCTGGAACATCGTCACCGAGAACCGCCCGGGCTCCGGCGGAAACATCGGCGTGGACAACGTAGCCAAGTCGGCGCCCGACGGCTATTCGCTGGTGCTGGGCCAGACCAGCAACCTGGCCATCAACCCCACCCTGTACGCCAAGCTGCCCTACGACCCCGAGAAAGACCTGACCGCCATCGGCCTGATCGCCGACGCGCCGCTGGTGTTGGTGGTGCCGGCCAATTCCCCGCTGAAATCATTCGACGACATGATCGCGGCCGCCCGAGCCAAGCCGGAATTGCTGACCTACGCCAGCTCGGGCAACGGCACCGTGGCGCACCTGGCCGCCGTGCAATTGCAGAATGCGGCGGGCATCAAGCTCACCCACATCCCGTACAAGGGCGCAGCCCAGGCTTCCAACGATTTGATCGGCGGGCAGATCGACATGTACCTGTCGTCGGTTCCCACGCTGATCGGCCACATCCGCAACGGCAAGATGCGCGCCCTGGCGGTCACCGCCGCGCAACGCGCGTCCGATCTGCCTGACGTGCCCACCATCGCCGAACGCGGCTATGCAGGCTTTGAAGCCGTGACCTGGTTCGGCCTGGCCGCGCCGGCCGGCGTGCCCAAGGAAATCGTGCAGCGCCTGAACGCGGAATTCAACAAGGCATTGCAGACCTCGGACCTGAGCCAGAAGTACCAGGAACAGGGCGCGCGCGTGCTGACCGGCACGCCCGAGGAATTCGCCAAGCTGATCCACGACGACCGCATCCGCTGGGGCAAGATCGTGAAGGATTCCGGCGCCCGCGTCGAGTAAGCCCGCATGTCCGTGCCCTACCCCTACTCTGCCGGGCTGGCGCCCGCAGCCGTGGCCGTTCCCGACGGCGCCTGCGATTGCCACATCCACGCCTACGATGCGCGCTACCCCGCCGTGCCGGGCGCGCGGCTGTTGCCGCCCGACGCGACGATGCAGCAGTACCGCGCCATCCAGGGCAGGCTGGGCACGCAGCGCGCCGTGTTGGTGACGCCGTCAACCTATGGCGCGGACAACCGAAGCATGTTGTCGGCCCTGGCTGAACTGGGCGGGCAGGCGCGCGGCGTGGCCGTCATCGACGGCTTGGAAACCGACGCGCAACTGCAAGCGATGCATGCGGCGGGCGTGCGCGGCATTCGGTTCAACCTGTCGCTGGGCGTGGTGAATGCCGTTGCGCAGCTTGAACCGCTGGCCGCGCGCGTGGCGCCGCTGGGCTGGCATGTCCAGCTACTGATGCCGCCTGACCAACTGGTGCAAATCAGCGATGTGCTGGCGCGCCTGCCTACCCCGCTCGTCTTTGACCACATGGCGCGCATTGCGCCGAACCAGGCTGGCGCGCACCCTGCCCACGCCCAGGTCCTGCAATGGCTGGGCGCGGGCCGTGCCTGGGTGAAGCTGTCGGGCGGCTACCTCGTCAGCGAGCAGCGTTCGGTGCAAGACCCCGCGCTTGACGACCTGGCTCGCTCCTTTATCGACGCCAATCCCGATCGCGTGATCTGGGGCAGCGACTGGCCGCACGCCTCGGCATCGGCCGGCATGCAGCCCATGCCCGATGACGCGCGCCAGCTTGAGCGATTGGCCGAATGGACCCAAACGGACGCCGCGCTGCGCCGTGTCCTTGTGCAAAACCCGGCGGCCCTCTACGGCTTTCCGGCATAAAAAAATTCAGGAGACAACCATGACATCGATTGATACCCCCTCGTTTGCGCGCCGCCGTTTCCTGGCGCTGGGCGCCACCGTGGCCGCCGGCGCCGCGTTCGGCGTGCGCGCCGCGCAAGACTGGCCCGCCGGCCAGACCATTACCTGGGTCGTGCCTTACCCGGCCGGCGGCAGCACCGACGTGCTGGGACGCGCGGTGGCCCAGCAACTGGACGGGCTGCTTGCCACGCGCGTCATCGTCGACAACCGGCCCGGTGCAACAGGCACCATCGGCGCCGCGCGTGTCGCGCGCGCCGCGCCCGATGGCCTTACGTTGTTGGGCACCTCGATCGGGCCGCAGGCCATCGCTCCCCATGTGATGGGCAAGCTGACCTATGACCCGGTGGCCGACTTCGCGCCCGTCATCATGATCGGCACCATTGCCCACCTGCTGGTCGTGGGGGCTGCCCAGCCCTACCGGTCCGTGGCCGATCTGCTGGCCGCCGCAAAGGCCACGCCGCAAGGCCTGGCCTATGCCTCGGGCGGCACCGGCACCATCCTGCACATGCAGGGCGAACTGCTGCAACAGAAGACCGGCGCGCGCTTTCTGCACGTGCCCTACAAGGGCGACACGCCCGCGCTGCAAGACACGCTTGCGGGCCAGGTCCAGTTTGCTTTTCTACCGGCAGCCGCCGCGCTGCCGCATGTGCAGTCGGGCGCGCTGCGCGCCCTGGCGGCCACCTCCGCGCAGCGCCTGCCGGTTCTACCTGATGTGCCGACCATGCAAGAGGCCGGCATTCCTGACTTCGTGGCCGAGCAATGGCAGGCCGTTTTCGCGCCGGCCGGCACACCGGCACCCGTCATCGAACGGCTGAACACCAGCATCGGCAAGGCGCTGCAAAGCCCTGCCTTGACGGAACTGGCGCAGCAGTTGGGCATCACGCTGGTCGGCGGGTCGCCGCAGGCGCTGGACCAAACCCGCAAGACCGACTTCCAGAAGTGGGGCAAGGTCATTCGCGATTCCGGCATCAAGCCCACCTGACATTCTCATCCCCCATTTTTTACACAGGAGCCGTCATGGCAAACCAGGACATCATCAAGGACTTTCCCCGCGTCGACGCCGATGTCGTGCGCCGCGCCGCGCAATTGCAACCCGCCATCCTCGCCGACGTGGCCGGCCGGCGCGGGGCGCTGCATGGCAGGATCCGGCCGCTGGACCCCGGCATGAAGCTGGCCGGCCCCGCGTTTACCGTTGAAGTCCGGCCCGGCGACAACCTGATGATTCACGCCGCGATCTCGCTGGCCAAGCCGGGCGACGTGTTGGTGATCGATGGCAAGGGCGATCTGAGCGCCGCGCTGATGGGCACCATCATGATGACCGCCTGCCGCCAGTTGGGACTGGCCGGCGTGGTGATCGACGGCGCCGCGCGCGACACCACTGAAATCATCGAGATGGGCTACCCGGTGTTCGCCGCCGGCGCCAACCCCAACGGTCCGACCAAGAACGTGCCCGGCCGCATCGGCCATCCCGTGTCGGTAGGCGGCGTCACCGTCAACGCCGGCGACTTCATCATCGGCGACGCCGACGGCTTGGTGGTCGTTGAACGCGAAAAAATCGAAGGCCTGCTCCCCGCCGCCGAAAAGAAGGTGCGCGACGAAGCCGCCCGCATCGCCGCCATCCAGGCTGGCGACACCGAAGCCAAATGGCTGACGGCCGCCTTGCGCAGCGCCGGCGTGTTGAAGGAAGGAGAGTCGCTGTGAACCCCTCTGCCGCCCCAAAACCGGCGCTACTCGTCACCGCCGCCGACCTGGCCCCCGAAGCCCTGGCGCTGTTGGAGGGATTCAACATCGTCTATGCGGGCAAGACACCGACCGAAGACGACATCGTTGCCCTGTGCCGCCAGCACGACCCCGTGGCCATCATCGTGCGCTACAGCAAGGTCGGCGCCGCCGCGATGGACGCCGCGCCGTCCTTGCGCGTGATCTCCAAACACGGCAGCGGCACCGACACCATCGACAAGGCCGCCGCCTCGCAACGCGGTATCGAAGTCGTCGCGGCGGCGGGCGCCAATGCCGCCGCCGTGGCCGAACAAGCGCTGGCGCTGCTGTTGGGCTGCGCCAAGTCGCTGGTAACGCTGGATGCGCGCATGCGCGGCGGCCATTGGGACAAGTCCACGCACAAGAGCATGGAGCTGGATGGCAAGACGATCGGCTTGATCGGGCTGGGCGCCATCGGCCGGCGCTTCGCGGCCATGGCGCACGGCATGAACATGCGGGTCATCGGCCACGACCCCTATGCGCAAAACCTGCCTGCCTACATCGACGCCGTACCGCTGCAACAGATCTGGCAGGACGCCGACGCCATCTCGCTGCACTGCCCGCTAACGGATGAGAACCGTGGCCTGATCAACGCCGACACGCTGGCGCAATGCCGGCCCGGCGTCATCCTGGTGAACACCGCCCGAGGCGGTTTGGTCGACGAAGGCGCGCTGCTGGCCGCCGTGCGTTCCGGCCAGGTGGCCGCCGCCGGCCTGGACAGCTTCGCCGTCGAACCGATGACGGCGGGCCATCCCTTCCAGCAAGAACCGCGCATCATCCTCAGCCCGCACATCGGCGGCGTGACCGGCGCCGCCTACGTCAACATGGGCGTGGCGGCGGCGCGCAATGTGCTGGCGGTGTTGGCGACGACGACCAGCGATTGAGCCGCGCCCATATATAAAAAAACTTCGGAGGAAGACAAATGACATTTCTTACCCACCCCTACGCGCGTCGCAAGACCGCGGTGCTGCTCTTGGCCTTCGCCGCCCCGCTGTTGGGCGCGTCCGTCTCGCACGCTGCCGACGCCTGGCCCAACCGGGCGGTGCGCATCGTGGTGCCCTACGGGCCTGGCGGCGCGGTCGACGTGGCCACGCGCAAGATGGCGCAAATG
>RCUJ01000249.1_pt1 | contig 30980 bp, 26 predicted proteins | sample 2166321 | NCBI WGS metagenome assembly RCUJ01 (sample SAMN09932808, study PRJNA488358) | compost metagenome | feature: garden; material: soil; isolation source: compost soil in an enriched community after 118 h of incubation | place: Germany: Experimental Botanical Garden Goettingen | collected... | reverse complement strand
GAACCCCCCTTACCAGGATGAAAACCTGGCGTCCTAACCGATAGACGAACGGACCGTGCTTCTGTATTGCGGATGCAAAGATACATCTATTTTTCAAACGCGCAAGAGTACATGTAAAAAAAATTATTTTTTTTTAATATGCCTTCGCAAACAGCACTCTTCCAACAGAAGGATTACCAGTAAAAACGCAGCTTCCCGCCTCTTCTACCCTACCCAATGGAATACATCTGATAGTAGCTTTTGTAAGCTCCTTAATTCTCTCCTCTGTAGCTGCAGTTCCATCCCAATGAGCTGATACAAAGCCTGCTTTGGTATCCAAAATCGTTTTAAATTCCTCAAAACTATTTACCTCAGTAATATGCGTATTTCGATAATTTAATGCCTTATTAAACAAATCTTCCTGAATTTGACCTAATAAATCATTTACATAAGTTGTAATTTCTTCTTTAGAAATAACTTCTTTAGACAAGGTATCTCTTCTTGCCACTTCAAAAGTTCCATTCTCTAAATCTTTTGGTCCAACAGCAATACGAATTGGCACACCTTTTAATTCCCATTCTGCAAATTTAAACCCAGGTTTCTGAGTAGTTCTATCATCATACTTCACGGAAATCTTTAATTTCCTTAAAGCTGCCGTCAGAACATTTACTTCATTCGTTATTTCAGCTAATTGCTCATCTGTTTTATAGATCGGAACGATCACCACTTGAATCGGTGCTAAATTAGGCGGTAAAACCAATCCTTTATCATCTGAATGCGTCATTACAAGCGCCCCCATTAATCGCGTAGAAACCCCCCATGAAGTTCCCCAAACATGCTCCTGCTTTCCTTCAGCATTCGCAAATTTCACATCAAAAGCTTTAGCGAAATTCTGACCTAAAAAGTGTGATGTCCCTGCTTGCAAAGCCTTACCATCTTGCATTAAAGCCTCAATACAATAAGTCTCTTCTGCACCGGCGAAACGCTCTGTTTCGGTTTTCAATCCTTTTATAACAGGTATAGCCATGAAATTTTCAGCAAATTCGGCATATACGTTCATCATTTTCTCTGACTCTTCAATCGCTTCTTTTCTTGTAGCATGAGCAGTATGCCCCTCTTGCCATAAAAATTCTGCAGTACGCAAAAACAAGCGGGTTCTCATTTCCCATCGTACAACATTTGCCCATTGATTAATCAATAACGGCAAATCTCTGTAAGACTGAACCCAGCCTTTATAAGTAGACCAAATGATGGCTTCACTTGTCGGACGAACGATTAACTCTTCTTCTAATTTTGCATTGGGATCAACCATCAATTTACCTGGTTTATCCGGATCATTTTTTAATCTGTAGTGTGTTACAATCGCACATTCTTTTGCAAATCCTTCCGCATTTTTTTCCTCAGCCTCAAACATGCTTTTAGGCACAAATAAAGGGAAATAAGCATTTTGATGCCCTGTTTCTTTAAACATGCGATCTAACTCTGCTTGCATTTTTTCCCAGATTGCATACCCGTACGGTTTGATAACCATACAGCCTCTAACTCCTGAATTTTCGGCTAAATCAGCTTTTACAACTAGCTCATTATACCATTTCGAATAATCTTCCGATCTTGTAGTAAGGTTCTTACTCATATTGAATAGTTTGGCACAAATTTTGTTTTATTTTTTTTAACTAAAATAGTTACGCAAAACTAACTATTTTTGTCATGTGCAACAATAAAAAATCCTATAGATATGAAAACTAACCATTTTTCTTTACAAAAAACATCTCTTTATTCCTTAATTGGATTTTTGAGTCTTCTGTTTGCATCTTGTGGATCGTATCAAAACAGTTCCTACTATGACAGTGATGGTATTTATGGCGCCACAGGAACCAAAACCAACGGAAAAACAACTCAAAACAATCAATACTCAGAATACTTCAACTCTTTACAAAATAACAACCAATCTACTGGAATCTTTACAGATGTTAATAATTACGGTAACTACGACACTGCTACCGACTCAATAAGCACAGGTTATCCTGCTTGGGGAAGCAATTATCAAGAAACCAGCGTAAGCGTTTACCCTAGCAGTTGGAGCTGGTCTATCGGTTTTGGTTGGGGTTATCCTTATTATGGATACGGTTGGGGATACCCTTATTATGGCTATGGCTGGGGATATCCTTATTATGGTTACGGTTATCCTTACTATGGCTGGGGTTATTATCCTTACTACGGCTACGGTTATCCTTACTACGGTTATGGTTACGGCAATTATTCATACAATTCCAGCAGAAGAGGTTCTTCGTATTCTAACGGAGTGTATAGTAGCAATAATTACAGTAACAGAGGTTATTCGCAAAACAGGGCTAATGCTAACAGAGGAACAAGTTATACTAATTTCAATAGAAATGGTACAACTACAACCAGTTCTAGCCCTACATTCAGAAGAAGTAATTCGCAATCCCAATCTCAATACAACTCTTCTAGAACAAACAGCTCCCGAAGCCAAAACTACAACTCTTCCCGATCATACACCCCAAGTTACAACTCTGGCGGAGGCTATAGCGGAGGCAGATCATCTAGCGGTGGTGGCGGTACATCTGGCGGCGGAGGCGGTGGAAGATCATCTGGCGGTGGTGGTGGAAGAAGATAATCATCCTATTTTTATGTAAAATTTTTAAACCTTAGCGCTACAAAAAATGAAAAAACATATATTCCTTCTATTCGCTGGCCTAACTTTTAGTATAGCACAGTCGCAAGATATATCAGATGCCTTACGTTATTCACAAGATAACATGAACGGTACAGCACGTTTTAGAGCTATGAATGGTGCTTTCGGAGCACTTGGCGGCGATTTATCATCACTGAATGTAAATCCTGCAGGTTCCGCCGTTTTTTCAAACAATCAAATGGGACTGACTTTTACCAATTATAACACTAAAAATACTTCCACCTATTTTGGCTCTCAAACAACTGAAGATGACAATTCATTTGAACTCAATCAAGCGGGGGGTGTCTTTGTTTTTAAAAACCAAAACCCTAACAGCGATTGGAAAAAGTTCTCGATGGCAGTAAATTATGAAAACATAAACAATTACGATAATTCCATTTTTTCAGCAGGAATCAATCCAACAAACTCAGTTGACGGTTACTTCTTAAGTTATGCAAATGGAGTCCCTTTGGATGCTTTAGAAAACTCTGAATATGCGCAGTTAGATTATGGCGGCCAACAAGCTTATTTAGGATACTGGGGATATGTTATAAATCCTCTTGAGGACAACCTTAACAATACCTTATATACATCAAATGTTCCTAGTGGCGGGAATTATTATCAAGAAAACAGCATTTACGCCAGTGGTTACAACGGAAAATTAATCTTTAATGCAGCAACCCTGTTCAAAGACCGATTCTATATAGGAATTAATTTAAATTCTCATTTTACTGATTACGTAAAATCTACCTCATTTTACGAAAGAAACAACAACCATGATCCTTTGAATATCAATTACGATCTTAACCGCTTAAGTTTCGAAAATAATTTACACACATACGGAACCGGGTTTTCTTTTCAAATTGGTGCAATTGCCAAAGTCACCAATGAAATTCGTTTAGGATTTGCTTATGAATCACCTACTTGGTACAATTTAAATGATGAACTTTCTCAAAGACTTGTTAGTGTAAGCAGTAACAATACCAATGAACTGCCATCAGATGTAGTTGATCCCTTTGTTATCAATTTTTTCCCACCTTATGAGCTTCAAACCCCAGATAAATTTACCGGAAGTTTTGCTTATATCTTTGGAAAAACAGGATTAATAAGCCTTGATTATTCTATAAAAAATTATAGCGACAACCAATTTGAACCTGAAAACGACCCTTATTTCCGTGAAGTAAACAGTTCTATAAATAGCCTTCTTGATGTTTCAAACGAAATAAGAATAGGTGGTGAATATAAGATCAATGCTTTGAGTCTGAGAGCTGGATACCGTTACGAACAGAGTCCTTACAAAAACGGAAATACAATTGGAGATTTAAACAGCTATTCAGGAGGTTTAGGATATAATTTCGGCTCAATCAAAGCTGACCTTTCCTATTCCTATGCTAAAAGAGATTCTAACCAAGGATTTTTTAACCAAGGATTTACAGATGGAGCTGACATCACCACTAAAAACAATAACTTCACTATGACTTTACTGTTTGAATTATAAATATTCGCTATCACAAATAAAAAAATAAAAGAGTAATCGAAAATCCGTCTCGTTTTTCACAAGACGGATTTTTTTTAGCCCTGATGGCAGTGAAAATCCTCCCGATTTTTTTTCGGGAGATTGCAACGAACAGCAGGAATAGCTTCATAAAAATATTGAAAAGAAACTGAAACGGGTTTCGTTTGAATAAAAAATTGTAATTTTGCAAAATTCCCAAATTAAGGGAACTATAATACTATGAGAACTAAGTCTTTAAAGAAGAACAAAATCAACGTTATCACCCTTGGGTGTTCAAAAAATGTATATGACAGTGAAGTGCTTATGGGGCAACTTCGCGCTAGTGGAAAAGAGGTAACACATGAAGCTCCTGAGGCAGAGGAAGGAAATATCATTGTAATCAACACCTGTGGATTTATAGATAATGCCAAAGCGGAATCTGTAAATATGATTTTAGAATATGCCGACAAAAAAGAAAAAGGTTTAGTAGACAAAGTTTTCGTAACAGGATGCTTATCTGAACGTTACAGACCAGACTTAGAAAAAGAAATACCAAATGTAGACCAGTTTTTTGGTACTACTGAATTACCTCAGTTATTAAAAGCCCTAGGAGCTGATTATAAACATGAATTATTAGGGGAGCGCTTAACAACAACTCCTAAAAATTATGCTTATTTAAAAATTGCCGAAGGTTGCGACAGACCTTGTAGTTTTTGTGCTATTCCAATAATGCGTGGAAAACACGTTTCTCAAACCATTGAAAAATTAGTTAAGGAAGCCGAAGGTTTAGCAAAAAATGGTGTAAAAGAATTAATATTGATTGCACAAGACTTGACTTACTACGGTCTTGATATTTACAAAAAACGTAACCTTGGCGAATTACTTGAAGCATTGGTAAAAGTTGAAGGAATTGAATGGATTCGTTTGCATTACGCTTTCCCTACCGGATTCCCTATGGATGTGCTCGAAATCATGAAACGTGAGCCAAAAATTTGTAATTATATTGATATTCCGCTACAACACATATCCGATTCTATTTTGAAATCGATGCGACGTGGAACCACACAAGAAAAGACAACACAACTCTTAAAAGATTTTAGAGCTGCAGTTCCAGGAATGGCGATTCGAACAACACTAATCGTAGGTTATCCAGGAGAAACACAGGAAGATTTTGAAATTTTGAAAGATTTTGTTCAAGAAATGAAGTTTGACAGAATGGGGTGTTTCGCTTATTCACATGAAGAAAACACACATGCTTATTTACTTGAGGATGATGTTCCGGATACTGTAAAACAAGATCGTGCCAACGAAATAATGGAATTACAATCTCAAATTTCCTGGGATTTGAACCAAGAAAAAGTTGGTCAGACTTTTAAATGTATCATCGACAGAAAAGAAGGTGGACATTTTGTCGGAAGAACTGAATTTGACAGTCCGGATGTTGATAATGAAGTCCTGATTGACGCCACTAAACATTATGTAAAAACAGGAGAGTTTGTAATGGTAAAAATTATAGAAGCTACAGAATTTGATTTATACGGAGAACCTGCTTAGATTTACAACAACCATTCTTTAATGTCCTACTCTAAAAAACTTAACATGAAACCATTTCAAATTCTATTAGTAAGCACATTTTTCTTATTATCTATCAATACTATTTCAGCACAATACGGTAATGGTTATGGATACGGGAATAGTAGCTATGGCAGAAATAACAGAATGAGTCAAATGAATAATGCGGGCCCAGAGAGAAGTCAGCCAAAAGAAATACCGGTCGAAGTAACTGTGGGAAAAATAACAGACAGACTAAAAACAGAACTTGCTCTTGATGAATTACAGGTAATTGCAATATCTAATATTTTAACTCAAAGCATGCGAACTCAGGGAATCATCATAAAACAAGAGACCAGTCAAGAAGACAAAATAAAAGATATTAAAGCCCTTTCGGATATTACAGATTCAAAAGTTATGGTTCTTTTAAACAAAGAACAAAAAGAAAAATACATTATCCTTAGCGAGGAAATGAAAAATTCTAAAAAAACGAAATCAGATAAAAAATCCAAAAAGAAATCCGACGAAAAATTAGAGACTAAAACAGAAGTGAAACCAGAGGAAAAATTAGAGGAAAAACCAAAAGAGTAACATTCTAAAACATGAAAAGACCTTTTTATTATCTGATTTCTGCTGCAATTATAACTTCATGCGCTTCAAATCCTTATAAAAGCAGCGAGAAATTATATAAAAAACAACTGATTAGCCTTCAAAAAAATATTTCTAAAAAGGAGTCAGTGCCTTTACAAAACGGCACTAAAACGGAATGGGTTGGAACCGTGAATTTCAATCTGCGAAAACCAAATTTCATTATTATTCACCATACAGCACAAGACTCTTTACAACAGACTTTAAAAACATTTACTCTTGTAAAACCTCAAGTTAGTGCACACTATGTGATTGCTGATGACGGGCGTGTTGTTCAGATGCTAAATGACTACCTACGAGCCTGGCATGGAGGAAATGCAACTTGGGGTAAAAACACCGACATCAATTCTGCTTCTATAGGAATTGAATTAGACAACAACGGAACAGAACCCTTTTCGCAATTACAAATAAGCAGCTTACTAGCTCTTTTGACGAAATTAAAGAAAGATTACAACATCCCTGCCCAAAACATAATTGGTCACTCAGATATTGCTCCAACACGAAAGAAAGACCCAAGCGCTTTGTTTCCTTGGCGTACTTTGGCAGAAAAAGAATTTGGAATTTGGCCCGATGAAGTCTTAGAAACAGCTCCAGCTGATTTTAATATAGAACAAGGATTACGAATTATAGGATACAACACCAAAAACCTGCCAGCTGCCATTACCGCCTTTAAATTGCATTATATTCAAACAGAGGTTAATGATGTTTTAGACGAAAAAACAATAAACACCATTTATAGCATCTATAAAAAGCAATAGCTTTAAAAGAGCTACAAGTAAAAAGGTACTTTGACTATTATTCAAAGTACCTTTTTTACTTTTAGAACAGCTGCTGTTCTTTGACCACAAACTTCTATTTTTATACTATTTTAATATTAAAATACGGAAGTGATGTTTGGAGTCAACCGCCACTGACTTTAAACAAAGACAATTTATTTATAACAAGATTTAATCAGATATAAAAGAGTCATCTCTACCGCTAAGGGTACTACACAAAAAACTGCCAGAACACAAAATAGAGCGTCCTGGCAGTAAAAAAAAAATATATTTTGTAATTAGAATGTATACGTTGTTGCAAGTAAAACATAAGCGTTTGAACCTGTCGCCGCAGCATCGCTATCAAAGAAAATATCTTCGGATGCACTATCATATCTAATCTCAGGAATAATTGTTAAGTTTCCTACTTTATAGTTTAATGATAAGGTATTTCCAAGAACACTACCTACACTTCCACGAACTGAAGAGCTTGCTGTAAGACCATCTTCGTCGTCAAAATATTCCAATCTGTAAGCTAAACTAAGATTTTCTTTCATTGTATAATTAGCGTAACCTACTAGAGAAAACCATTCTCCATCTAAATCACTATCAAAATCATCCGCTACCATAGCATAAGTCCCATTAAATCCTAAAGAGAATGCATCACTTAGCTTTTTAGAACCTACAAAATCAAATTGAGTGATGTTTTTATCAGAAGTTGGATTAGCACTACCAGAAGTCACATTAAAATAAGCACTTCCTGAGTCAGCTACATAACCTAACTGTCCGATAAACGTTTTTTGAGTAGAACCTGCGTCAATTGCAGATTTAAAATCGGTTGGATTGGTAACTCCGGCCATAATACTAAATTTACCCGAAGTATATTGCGCTTTTACACCAGTGTTAAAAAACGGACCATTGGTAAAAGCATATGACATACTGTAGTTTTTATTATCTACTGCATCTAATAATTCATATCCTATGTGGGTTCCAAAACTACCCGCTATCACTTTAAACTTATCAGAAAACTCATAAGTAAAGTTTAATTGTTTAATCATGAAAGTATTAGCAGCATCATTATAAGTAAATTCGCTTGCTCTACTCCCGAAACCTAAATCAACAAAAACAGATGCTTTACCCATTTTGTGAGACGCTTCGATCGAAGCCATCCCTAATTCAAATGAATTATGAGCAGAAGTAAAACTGGTCAATCCATTTCCTTGTTGATTCGCGAAATCATATTTGTAATACATGTCAGCTGAACCTGCAAATGTTGTAGCTGGTGCTGATGGTGTTTCATCTTGTGCAAATGTAAAAGTTGTCGTTAGCATTAATGCAATAATCAGTAATCCTTTTTTCATGTTTAATTTAGTTTTAATTAGTATCGAGTTTGGTTATTAGTCCGGTTTTAGCTATTCCGTTTTAATCTAAACTTTTTAATATTTCAATGCATTTTATATTAAAAAAACAACTTTCCAATGGTACTTATTTCTAAGTTTTTTGTTGTTTCTCGAGACGAATTTATTAACTTTTATTTTAGTTCAATCATTTTTTTTACTCATTCAAGAAAGAATTATTGATATCAAAAAATGATTATAAAAAAATAGTTATTCCACATTTTAAACAAAAAATATTAAACTATTCGCAAAGCAATTTTAAACAAAATACCCTATAAAAAACAATGCAAACAAATTTATAGACTAAAAAATATAGTATTTTATATAGATATTAAATAAAAAATAAAAGCACACCCCTTAAAAAACAGGGGTTGCGTTTTGTGTTTAAAAAATTCACTTACTACAATATTTCAATTAAAAATAAATATCACTACTACACTAATTACGGAAAAGAAATCATAAAATTATTCCCCGCTTTTTAACTAAATACCGGTTGTAAATCCAATCTATTCTCATTAAGTTTGACAGATGAAAAACAATATATTTAAATTGATTTTTTTACTACTGGTAACCGCTTTTTCCATCATATGGGTCAGCGATAAATTATCAGTACTTATAGAAAATGAAAAATATAGTTTTTATGGAATAACCGAAAATAGTGATACTGAAAACCAAACAGAAAACAAATTAAAAACTCAGTTTATAGACCAAATTGAGCTTTTACATTTTTCAATATTTTTACCTTTATCTGTCAAAAGAAACAACACTTTTTACTTATTTAACATAAAAGAATTTTCATTTGAAAATATAACTCCTCCACCTGAAGTAGTATAATTACAATCCTCTTTTTACCTCTCAAAAAACTATTTATTCTAATAGTGATTATTTACAAACAAATACGATTATATCGTAATTATACTAATTCATAAGAAATGAAAAACTTATTGACTGCAATAGCTGTATTACTTACAGCACAACTTTTTGCGCAAACACATGAAATTGTTAAACACAGTGGAGAAAAATTTGATATAAACTTTATAAAAATTGAAGACAATCTGCTTTACTATTCCCTCCCTGCCAGTATAGAAGAGAAAAAAATAAGCAACTATGCTGTTGCCCAATTAAATGAAAAAGCAAAAAACAATTCTCAGATTATATCTGAAAAAATTCATTTAACAGAGAAATCAGACTATAAAAAAGTGATTGTACTGAAAGAGTCAGAAACAGTCGGACTAAAAAAAGTTGAAGATGTAACCGGCTTTTTTGGAAAAATGAAAGGACAATCAAAACTGACATTATTAGAAATGGGAGAAAAACGGTTAAAAGAAAATGCCGCACTAAAAGGAAACCCTTTTATTGTAATACTTTCAAATAAAACGGATGATTTAAAAGCAACCGCTTACACTTATTAAGAATTGTCCAACCTGTTTTTATGTTTTAATTTAACAAAGTAAAAAACGGCTGTCTTTTTTGACAGCCGTTTTATTAAAACTCTGAACCTTTATTTTTAGTAAGAAAAAGTTACACCTGCTACTAAAAATTGATTACCAAATGGTTCCAAATTAGCCTCGTTTGAAGCAGCATTATATGTATAATTCAACCAAATAGGCATCGTAATACTTTTACTTAATTTAATATCTTTTGAAGCCTTACATCCTAAATTTACAAATGAAGGTTTATCATAATCAGCATAGCTGTAATATCCTGCTTTGTTATTAAGAACAACTCCCACTACAGGCGCAAGATTTATTCCCAAAGGAGCGTCATAACTATACCCTACCTCCATATAAGTAGTAAAATTTTGCGTTCCTTCCAAATCATTTTCATCCTCATATCTAAAATCATTTCCTGCAATTAAGGTACTTGAAGTAAACCATATTGGCACTCCTCTTTCAGAAAAATCAAACATAAACATTAAATCAATGGATTGTGAACCATCATTTCCAAAATTAAAAAAATCATTAGAAACACCTTCCTGTTTATCTGTGGAAGGCCAATAATAATCTTGCAATGAAATTGTCAAATAATCTGTCGGTGCATAATTAAAAATAAGATCTAACTCTTGATATCCTTTTGAAGCACCATTCGCATCATAATACTCTTTTTTAAAATTAGTAGTTGTCCAGATACCTACAGAAAATTTATCACTAATATTGTAATTACCATATAATTGAACCACTGGATAGTTCCCTCCCCAAGATTGTCCTCTCCAAATATATCGGCTGGCAATATCGAGATTTATATCCCAGTTTTTTTCAACCTGAGTAGTATCAGAGGTGTTTTCTTGAGCAAATAATACGCTCGTTGTCAGCATAAATGCAAAAATCAGAATTACTTTTTTCATTGTTTAGTTTTGGTTAGTTGGGTTAGTTCTAGTATTAAATTCAATTTTTATTTTTAGTCATTATTATTCGATGATTAACGATTTCATATTCATAAATTCTTTTATCCCTATTTCAGATAATTCTCTTCCATAACCTGATTTCTTAATTCCTCCAAACGGGATTCTGGAGTCAGAGCGTACTAATGAATTGACAAAAACATTACCTGCTTCAATTTTTCGAGCCAATCTGTAGGCTTTTTCACGATCTTCAGTCCAAATTGCCGATGCCAAACCGTACCTGTGATTATTAGCTATCGAGACCGCATCATTTTCATCTTTAGCCCTAATTAAAGTTGCTAAGGGGCCAAAGGTTTCCTCCTGAAAAGCAATGTTATTGGAATCAACAAAATCAATCAATGTGGGTTGAAAATTACAATGGTCACGCTCTCCTCCTAGTACTATTTTCGCACCCTGTTGTAATGATTTCTCCAATTGATGGCTCAATTTTTCGGCTAAATCCAATCGGGCTAAAGGCCCCATATTGATACCTTCCTGCAATGGATTTCCTTGATTTAAAGCACTTACTTTTTGGGCAAAAAGGGTTGCAAATTCATCTGCCACCTTTTCAGTGACAATAAAACGTTTGGCACAAATACAAGCCTGACCTGCATTGAGCATTCTGGATTGTGTAGCTACGGTAGCCGCTTTATCAAGATCGGCATCATTTAATACAATAAAAGCGTCTGAACCTCCGAGCTCTAAAACTGATTTTTTTATATGCTTTCCAGCCAATGCCGCCACAGAAGAACCTGCCATTTCACTACCTGTCAAGGTAACTCCATGAACAATATCTGAGGCAATTACGCTTTCTACCTGCGGAATATCAATGCTAATTTGCTGAAAAACTCCTTCCGGAAAACCTGCTTCCAAAAAAGCCTTTTCGATCGCTTTGGCACAGCCAATCACATTTGGCGCATGTTTCAAAAGCGTGACATTACCCCCCATAATTGCAGGTGCTGCGTAACGCAATACTTGCCAAAAAGGATAATTCCAGGGCATAATAGCAAAAACAGCTCCCATCGGATCGTAAACCGACATGCTTCTAAAAGGCGTATCGTACTGTTCGTCTTTGAGCATTTTTTCTGCATTCTCCGCGTAGAAATCACAATTCCCGGCCGATTTATCGACTTCGGCAATTCCTTCCGATAGAATCTTACCCATTTCACTGGTAATAAGCAATCCCAATTCATCTTTGTTGGCTCGTAATATATTTGCCAACTTTTTCATTTTATCGGCTCTTTCTTGAAAAGAAGTGGTGCGCCAGTTTTTAAAAGCTTTCTCGGCTAACTCCAATTTTTCATTTAATTGTGCGTTAGTCAAAACTTCATGCTCCGCAATCACTGCTTGCGTAAACGGATTTATAGATTTGAATATCATTTCTTTTAAGATTCTAAGTTACTGAGTGGCTTAGCCGCCAAAGGTTTTTTAATTAATATCAAAAACGGCAGTCGCCATTCTTTTTGTTATTTGACCATCCGGAAGTACTTCTGTCAGAATCAATTTTTGGGCAGTTTCAGTATTCAAAACTTCCGGCATGGTCCGAATGTCTCCAAAAGGCACCTTATTTTCTTCCAATAAACGCATTAGTAAATCACTATCGAAAGTCGCAAAAGCATTTGCCAAAATAACACTCAAACTATCCCTGTTTTTAACCCGTTCTGTATTGGTACTATACAAAACATTCGTTGACAAAGCATCTAAATTCAAGCAATTACAAAGCGATGCAAACTGTTTATCATTCCCTACTGCAAGGACAATTCCTTTGCCATCACAGGAATAAAAAGTTTCTCCATACGGAGCAATATTGGGATGTAAACTTCCCATTCGTTGTGGTGTAATCCCTCCCATCAGATAATTAGTGGCTTGATTTGCAAGTGATGCCAAAGCCGCATTATATAAGGAAACATGCACCGTTGCACCTTGTCCAGAAATACTTCTCTGGTATAAAGCAATCAAAATGGCTTCCTTAAGCTGATGCGCTGCCAAAATATCAATAATGGCGATTGGCATTTTGACAGCAGCACCCTCTTTTTCACCATTCATGTACATAAATCCAGCTTCGGCTTGTAGCACTACATCAAAAGCCGGAGTATCATCATTGAGCCCGTAACCGCTTATTTGTGCATAAATCAGTTTTGGGTATTTTTTTCGTAAGGTATCGGCATCCAAACCTATTTTTTTGGCTGAAGAAGATTTGAAATTAGCAATAACCACATCTGCCTGAGCGATATGAGCCAACACATTTTCTAATTCTTCTTTAACTGTCAAATCAGCCCAAAGTACTTTTTTACGGTAATTTACACTACTGTAATAACCGGATTGGCTCGTTTTTCCTTCCGTTTCTAAAAGCCAGCTTCTGGTTACATCTCCATTATTTGAAGGATTTTCAACTTTGAGAACGGTTGCGCCTAATTCGGCAAAAAACATTCCTACCGCCGGACCAGCCAAAACACCCGCTAATTCAACAACTTTTAACCCCGCAAACAATTCTTGTTTTTCCATTCTTAAAATAATTTCGAGAAAAAATTATTGATTTTTTCACTTCACTCCACAAGGTTAAATGAAACAATAATTATTAATGATGTTCTGTTAATTTTGTATTCGGGTCTAATGGCCAATACATCAATACCGAACAATTACCACTTCGTGGATCATCTAAATAATCGAACAATGGTTCTACCAGAATGAATCCGCATTTGGTTTGAGCCGTAACAGTAGGATCAATAATTTCTCCTTTTATTAGTTTATCACAATATTCTGCAATAGTCATTTGGTCTTTTACTTTGTCGTAACCAATAGGCATTCCGGCAGTCATTTGCCCTTTACAGCCTAATGCTTTTGCAACCTCCTGTCTGGCATTGTAAATCTCTCTTCCGATACCTTTCCCTTGATAATCAGGATGAACAGAAACGTCTAATCCGTAAATCCATTCGGCCTTTGGGTCATGAGTTCCTAACCATAAGTCATCTGAAATCTCTAAAAAAGTGTGGTGTCCTTTATGATAATCTTGACGTAAAGTGGTGCAAGAAGCAATCACTCTGTCTCCGTCTAAAACAATAAATTGTCCTTCCGGGAAAATCTCCAAATGTCTTTTATATTTTTCCTCCGTAATTAGCTCTTCAGCTGAAAGCGTAGGAAATACAATCGCTTGTAATTCGGCTTGTTGTTTTGCATGCTCCGGCAGAGGCGTTTGCAAAATATATTTACCTAAAATTTCTTTTTTCATATATTTTTAAATGAAAGATTTAAAATTGAAAGACCAATTAGTTTTTGACTTAATGATTTTCCTCTTTACGACATATTCCCGTAACTGATCAGTTTCAATTCCATGTATTCTTTTAATCCTTCTGAGCCAGATTCGTGACCGATACCGCTACTTTTCCATCCGGAAAACGGCAATTCCGTTCCATGCGCCGCCCACTCATTGATTCCAACCATTCCGAACTCCAGATTTTCAGCATAGAAATTGGCTGTTTTGATATGATTGGTAAATACATAAGATGCTAAACCATATTCCGTATCATTAGCCCATTCCAGAACCTCTTCTTTGGTATTAAAAGGAATAACCAACATTAAAGGACCAAAGATTTCGGTTTTGATAAACGCTTGATCTTGTTTTGCTTCAATTAGCGCCGGATGAACAAAAAATCCTTTTTCAGAAGCTTCACCACCAATATGAACTGTAGCTCCTTCACTTTTTGCTTTTTCAAGCATGGCTAAGGAATGTTCTTGTTGTTTTTTATTAATCAGTGGCCCGATAAAATCAATATCACCACCATTAATACCCGTTTTCAATTTTGAAATATCTTCCTTTACAATCGAAACAAATTGATTGAATATATCCGCATGAACATAAAAGCGTTGCGGAGAAACACAAACCTGACCGCAATTTCTCAATTTGGCAACTAAGGCTTGTTTGGCAATTGCTTCAACATCAACATCTTTTTCGATGATTACCGGAGCATTTCCACCCAATTCAAGTGACAATTTAGTAGACGTTTTTGAAGCACCATTCATTAATATTTTACCGACGCGGGTGCTTCCCGTAAAACTTATTTTTTTCAATAGCGGATTTTCAATCATTTCAGTTCCCGTAGAAACTGGTTCTGTATTGATTAAGTTAAAAACACCTTTAGGAATTCCTGCTTCCTGTATGGCTGTAGCCAAATTAAAACTGGATAAAGGTGTGAATTCTGAACCTCTCATTACCACACTACAACCCGCGGCCAAAGCGGCCGCAACAGCACGAGCAGGATTATAAGCCGGAAAATTCCAAGCTGTAATCACTCCCACTACTCCAAGTGGCTGATAAATTACCATCGAGCGTTTATCAGCTCTGTTGGTTGGAACTACTCTACCATAATTGCGTTTACCTTCCTCTGCATACCATTCGAAAAGATTAGCGGAAACCTGCCATTCTCCTCTGGATTCTAACATTGGTTTTCCTGTTTCCAAAGATGTTTCCTTGGCAAACGATTCTGCATTGGCACGAATATAATTGGCTACTTTTTTTAGTATTTCAGCTCTAAAATAAGGTGTTGTATTTTTCCATTCTTTGAAAGAAGCATCAGCCGCTTCAATTGCCAATTTACAATCGGAGGTATTCCCAAAAGGAACTTTATCGATTATTTCTTCAGAAGAAGGACTTTGCACATCCCAGGTTCCACCATCAATTGCGTCACACCAGTTTCCATTTATATATTGCTTTCTCATGACAGTATTTCTTTTATTGTTTCTTCCAAAATAGTCAGGCCTTTTTGCAATACTTCATCTTCTATGAACAATGGACTTAAAATTCTGATACAATTTCCGTAGGTTCCGGAAGTAATCACAATCAATCCTTTTTCTAAACATTTGTTTACAATAGCTTTTGTAGTATCACCATCGGCAGCTTTAGTTTCCGGATTAATAAATTCGATGGCTAACATTGCTCCTAAGCCACGAACATCACTGATATTATTTGGATACAACGCCTGCAATTGGCTGAATTTTTCACGAACCACTTTACCCACTTTTTCACCGGCAGCGTTAATATTGTTTTTTTGCATGTAATTAATACTTGCTAAAGATGCTACACAACCTAAAGGACCTCCTGCATAAGTCCCTCCGATAAGACCTGGTTTTATGGCATCCATAATTTCTTGTTTACCAATAACGGCACCCATTGGCATTCCGCCTCCCATAGATTTTGCCCAAGTAGACAAATCGGGAGTCACTCCATAATTATGAAAAGCGGCCCATTGTCCTGTGCGTCCGAAACCGGATTGCACCTCATCAAAAATCAGAAAAATGTTGTTTTCAGTACAAATTTCTCTCAGCTTGGCAACATATGGTTTTGAAGCAACAGTAAACCCGCCTTCTCCCTGAACCAATTCCATAATTATCGCAGCGGTTTGTGTTGCTGAAACATAGGAAGAGAAAAACTTATTTAATTTATCAATGTGATAATTAACAAAATCTTGCTCGTTTGGATATAGTTTTTTCTCTTTTGGTCCATAATAAGGAAATTCTAATCGATATACCTCTGGAGCATAAGGACCGGCACCTTCTTTATATTTTACATTTGATGTCAAAGTCATTGCCATCATTGTGCGTCCATGAAACGATCCATTAAAACAGATAATTCCAGATTTACCGGTTACGGCACGTGCAATTTTAATGGCATTTTCAACAGATTCCGCACCAGATAGTGTCAGCATTGCTTTTGTCGAATCTCCGTGTGGCAATAACTCACATAATTTCTCTGACAGGTCTAAATACTGCTCATAAACAGAAACATTAAAAGAGGCATGAATGAATTTATCCGCCTGATTTTTTATGGCATCAATAATTTCGGGTACGCCATGACCTGCATTATTTACACCAATTCCTCCAGCAAAATCAATTAATTCTCTTCCGTCAGCATCAATGATTATAGCTCCTTTAGCGGATTGAATACTCGACGGATTAAAAATCCCCAAAGCATTCGGTACGCTTTTTTTTCTTCTTTCGTATAATTTATCTGTATTACTCATTTTGTTTTCTTGATAATTTTGCTAATTCCAGATCAGGTTGCGAAATTTTATAAATCTTCATGTACATATTCGTTTTTGTATCAAAAACACCTTCTAAAACATGTATTTTATCGCCTATTAAATCATTAAGATGTTCCATATCCCGACACATTACATTTGCCTCTATATCATAATCTCCAGAAACCAAAGCCAAAAAACTGATTTCAGGCAGCTTTGTCAATTCTTCAAAAATGTTATTCATAAAGGACTTTGGTTTGACCGAAATCAACACGCTGGCGTAAGCATTAAATCCAATTTTATTAGGATCAACCCTCCCTATTATTTTCAAGGTTCCATCTTCGACCAAATTGATGTATCGGTGTCGAATGGTACTGACAGCTACATTTATTTCTTTTGAAATTTCTGTAAATGACATTCTACCATCTTTTTGAAGTAGAGTTAATATTTGATAATCTAACTCATCGTCTAATACGCTCATTTTACTTTATTTTAAATTTAATAACGAGTCAAATATAATTAATTATTTTACAAAAAACATCGTTTATTTTGTTTTATTTATCGATTTTATACTTATTTTTTGTAATTTAATTTTCCGTTAATCCAAGTTTCCTCTGTTTTTACAACAGAAACATCGTCTAACACCAATGGATTAAGGTTAAGAACAATAAAATCCGCATATTTACCGATAGACAAACTCCCTTTCACAGCATTCAAATTATCGGCAACTGCACTGCCAACAGTATAGGCATGTAGTGCTTGCTCCAACGTAATTCTTTGATTTTCACCGATGACAAAGCCATCAGCTGCTTTACGGGTTACGGCCGTTTCCATGTTAATCCAGGGATTTATTTCTTTTACCACCGGACCATCTGTAGACAGCGCCAGGTTTATACCGTTATCCAATACTGTTTTACAGGGATAAACTACGGCTAACAAATCATCCGTTAAGGTGTTTTTGAAATTATTGGCCAATTCGTAAATGAAAATGGGCTGCATTGCCGCTGTCATATTCATTTCTTTAAAATCTTTTATATTTTCATCAGATAAAAATCCGACGTGTTCTATTCTATGTTTTAAGGTGTTGTCAATTTTAAATAAATCACGATACACTTTCAAAGTCAAATCGACTGCCTGATGTCCGATAGCATGGGTTGCCACCGAAAATCCTTTATCAACAGCTTCTTTTGCCGTCTGGAAAAATTTATCATAATCTAATCTCAGCACACCTTTATAACCATCGGTATTTTTATATGGCACATTCAAAGCAGCTGTAGCCGAACTCAAACCACCGTCTGAGAAAAACTTCACCGTTTTTATTTGCAAAAAATCCGATTGATAAGGTTCTGGTAAAACTTGAATTTCATCGCTTCCGTCAGGAATTCTTAACGGAAAAACGTTCATTCTCACTTTCAACAAACCTTCTTGATCTAGTTTAATGTAGGCATCCAGCAATTCTTCATTCGCAGCCGGATCTGTGGCACTGGTTATGCCCAGACTCATCAAATAATTATGCGCTTCAAGAATCATGTTTTTGTATTCTTCAAAAGTAAATGAAGGAATATTATTCATGATTAACCCTAAAGCTCTTTCGGTAAAAATACCTTGTAAACTTCCATCTTCATTTTTACGGATTTCACCACCAAAAGGAACTTCTGTTCGTTCATCAACACCTGAAATTTCGATAGCTTTTGAATTTGCAATTCCAATATGCGCGCAAGTTCGAATTACAAAAACTGGCCTATCAGAAATAACTTCGTCTAAATCCTCTTTGGTTGGCAAGCGTTTTTCTTCCACCACCATTTCATTGATACCACGAGCCATAATCCATTTTGAATTTGGATTTTTCTCGGCAAACTCTTTCAGTAATCTTTTGAATTCAACAATAGATTTCACTCCGCGCACATCTAACATATACGTGCGAAGATGTCCAATTTTCCACACATGTATATGTGAATCATTTAGCCCCGGAACAATTGTTTTTCCTTCAAAATCAATTTCTTCAGAAAAAGAATCAAATTGATTTCTTAAGGCTGTCTCTGTCCCTATGGACTCAATTTTTCCCAAATCATTTATTACCATGGAATCCGCTTTGGGTAAAGCGGGATCCATAGTAACAATTGTAGCATTATGTATCAATCTTAATTTCATAACATCTAATGTCATAACGTCTCCTGTCGCACTAAGTCTTTACAACTTTCGACTGTAAGACTTTCGTCTAAATTATTTTCTTTCGTTCAAAACTTCTTGGATTGCATTTTCGATTACATCCAAGCCTTCATTCAGTTGCTCATCTGTAATCACAATTGGAGGTAAAAAACGAATACAGTTCGTATACAAACCGGCTCTTATTAAGATCACTCCATTAGCAACCGATTTTTTGATTACTGCCATAGCAAAATCCATGTCCGGTTCTTTGGTTTTTCTGTCTTTTACAAACTCCACAACCAACATCGCTCCTAGACCACGAACTTCTCCTATTACAGAAAATTTCTCTTTCATGGCATTAATTCTGTCGGTAATTATTTTACCAACATGAGTGGCACGATCCAAAAATTCTGGTTTAATGATTTCTTTTACTGTAGCCAAAGCACCTGCAACAGCAATAGGGCTTCCGCTATACGTACCTCCGATTCCGCCTAAATGAGGAGCATCCATGATTTCGGCTTTTCCGGTAATGGCAGAGATAGGCAATCCTGAACCGATTGATTTTGCCATGGTTACAACATCAGGAACCACTCCCGAATGCTCTATAGACAAGAATTTACCAGTTCTTCCCGCTCCCGCCTGAACCTCATCGGCAATAAATACGATTCCGTGCTCATCGCAAACTTTACGAATCTTCTCCAAGAAACGTTTTGGCACAGGTATAAACCCACCTTCACCTTGTACAGGTTCAATAATAATCGCCGCAACAGCAGACGGATCTACATGAGAAATTAAGTTTTGATCGAAACGTTCAATACAAAAATCAATATATTCTTCTTCGGTCATGCTATCCGGTCTTCTGTATACATTTGGCGAATGAAAACGATAAATATCTTGTGCATAACTACCAAAACCTCTTTTAAACAAACCATATTTACTGGTCAAACTCAACGTAAGCATTGTTCTTCCGTGATAGGCACCTTCAAAACAGATTACCGCAGGTCTTTTGGTATAATATCTTGCAATCGCTACAGCATTCTCAACTGCCTCAGAACCTGAATTAGCAAGCAAGGTCTTTTTAGGAAAATCACCTGGTGTAATTCTATTTAACAATTCGGCAAATTCCAAATAGGGTTCAAATGTCGTCACCAAAGCACCCGGATGAATGTGTTTATCCAATTGTGCTTTGACGGCATCGATAACCACTTGAGGCCTGTGACCCAGATTCACCATACCGATTCCACCTGCAAAATCTATTAATTGATTTCCGTCTACATCCCATACCAAAGCGCCTTCAGCTTTTTCAACAACTACTTCGGTAGATTTCCCTAAACCAGCAGGTAAAGCCGCGGCTCTTCTTGCTAACATTTCTTTGCTTTTTGGTCCAGGAATTTCTGATACTTTTTTAATTTGAGTTCCCATTTTTTTTTATTTTAATTCTATTTATTATTGTATTTGTTTATTTCAAAATGATATTATATACTATAATTTTCGTCGACCGGATAGTACATTAATATACTTGCATTTCCAGATTCCGGATCGTTTATATAGTCATAAACTGGCTTAATCCATCTAAAACCCGCATTCATTTGAGGAGTAACTGTGGGATCTGTAAATTCTTTTTTCCCTAATCGTTCACAATATTCCTCAATTGTCATTTGGTCTTTGAATTTCCCGTAACCAATAGTCATCCCCGCTATTATCTGCGCTTTTATACCTAATGCTCTACACACTTCATGACGGGCTTTATACATTTCTTTTGATAACCCCAAACCTCTATATTCTGGTAAAACACCCATGTCAAAACCGTACATCCAGTCACCATTTGCCTTATGGGCATTTGTAATCCACAAATTATCGCAGGATGCTAAAAAAGTATGTTCCTGTTCAGGGAAATCACATCTCAGCGTACTGGCGGATCCGATAACTAAACCGTCTTTTTCCACCACAAGTTGCCCTTCCGGAAATATTTTAATATGATTGGCAAAATGATTTTTGTTCATCAACTCTGACTCGTGTAAAGTGGGAAAACATTGTAACTGCACATACTCCATCCGGACAGCATCTTCTACAGTAGCATTTCTGACTACAAACGAATCGTTCAAAACCTTTTTGTTTATCATACTATAAAATTTACATGATGAAACCGGCTACCAGATACATTATAGAAGAAACCCCAAATATTACCAGCTGATATGGAAATTGCGAAATTCCATGTTTCATCATATCCACTTTACAGGATTGGGCCGTTAGCACTCTATTATCCGAGAAGAAACAAGCGGCTGCTCCCCAAACAGTTCCAGAGGCCAATGCTCCTTGTGATAACCAAAAATCAGCACCCAATGTATGTGACATTATCGCAGTTGTTGGTACCAGAATAGCGTAGATTCCCCAATTTGAACCCGTAGCCCAACAAATCCAAGCTACCAAAGCAAAAACGATAAACGGCAAAGTAGACCCATTTAACCAACTGATCCCTTGTAAATTAGAAGCCACAAATTCATTAAAACCTAATGCATTTTGAACATCTTTCAGCAAATAAGTAAAACCTAAAACCGCTAGTACAAAAGTTATCGTCTCCAGTCCTAACACAAAGTGTCTGGATATTTTATCAAATTTTATCACTTTAAATATCATGAAATACAGATAGGTAAAAACGACTGCAGTAGCGATACCACGAAGCGCATCTATACTTCCAAAGATGGAATCAGTAGAAAAGGTTACAGTTCCCCAATAATCCATATCAAAAGGGTAAGGAAAAACAGTACACCAAACCAAAACTGATAATGGAAGAATAAAGTAAATCAACCTTCCTTGTTTCGCAGGATTCTTTTTAACCTTTTCAACTTTTGGCTCAATTGGTACAACATTAGCTTCTGCTTCTCTGATTCCTTTTAAATCCGGAAATAAATGAAACACAACTAAAGCTCCAAGGATTAAAGAAACCCAAGCCGAAAAATTATAAGGAATTGTACCTAAAAACGCCTCAATCGGACTGGTAATAGCATGACCCGCAGAATCTAAAACTCCACCTTCTATTGCTGTCAATTGAGAACCATAAAATATTGTCCATGTAGAAATAGGAAATATAATAGTCAATGGAACACAAACAAAGCTTATTACTAAAGCCAATTTTTCTCTGGAAATACCAAATTTATCTGTTATAGGTCTCATCGTATTTCCTACAGATAAGGCGCTCAAATAATCATCTAAAAAGAAGAAAAAACTAAGAAAATAAGCCATTATTAATGACTGCTTTTTGTTTTGCACGTGATTCTCAGAATATCTGGCCACTGCTTTTATTCCGCCGGAAACCACTACCAATTGAACAAAAGCTCCATATAATATACAAACCAGAATTACCCAAATCAATCCTTGATCGTGAGCATCCCTGGCTATAGAGCTAAAAAGACCATCAAACATATTTAAAGGAAAAATCATCCCTTTTCCTTCCGGGAAGTATTCTTCTGAACCACCCTGTTGGGCCAATAAAATAAATCCTATAGCACACCCAATAATTAATGGCTCTAACGCTTTTCTGGTAATGATGGCAATTCCCAATACTGTAAAAGCAGGAACCAAGGCATGCCAATTAATAAAATAACAAAGTCCTGCCAGAAATAGTAAGGCGACTCCAATAATAGTTGAGACTGATTTCATTCGTTTTGTTTTTGGTTAAGATTTATAATTTAAATTGGTTGGTATTTAAACTCACATCAAAAGCAACTTCAATAAAATTGTGTTTTGTAAAAAAGTTAACATCTATGTGATTATTTTGTAAATCTAACAATATTTTCAATACAACCAAAAAAATTTATTGTTATTTTGATAAATATTGTATATTTGAAAAAACTTAAAACCAACAATATGCTATTTAACGAAGTAAAAAACTTTATAAATGGGGAGTTTAAATCAGGAAGCTCCAGTAAAACCCATACCGTTATTTCACCTTTGGACGGTAGTGAATTGACCACTTTCAAAGAATCAACAATAGAAGATTTAAATGAAATTGTCGAATCTGCGCAAAAAGCGCAAAAAGCCTGGCAAAAAATCACTTTAAAAGAAAGAGCACAGGTTTTCTATAGATACAAACAGTTATTAGAGAAAAACAGCGAAGAACTTACCGAAATTATTTATCGTGAAAACGGAAAAATTCATGGAGAAGCCAAAGCAGAAATTGACAAAGCAATAGAATTGACCGAATTTGCCTGTTCTTTGCCCCAGTTTGTAAACGGCGAAAATATGGAAGTGAGTAAAGGTGTGTTTTGTTCTTCTACACGAGTACCTTTAGGAATAGTCGCTTCAATAGTTCCTTTTAATTTTCCTACTATGGTTCCGCATTGGACCATTGTAAATGCCATTGCACTAGGAAACGCTTTCATTTTAAAACCATCTGAAGCAGTGCCTATCAGCAGTCAATATACCGCAAAACTATTAAAAGAAGCAGGACTTCCTGACGGACTCTTTAATATTATCAATGGGACTCAATCCACAGTAGAAAATCTTTGTGACCATCCAGGAATTAATGCCGTTACTTTTGTTGGTTCTACCAAAGTAGCTAAAATTGTTTATCAAAGAGCCAGTCAAAATCTAAAACAGGTATTGGCGCTTGGCGGAGCAAAAAACCACATCATTTTATTGCCTGACGCCCATCCTGAAATGGCTTCCTCTAATATTGTAGCCTCAATGAGCGGTTGTGCCGGTCAACGTTGTATGGCCGCTGCGACTTTAGTAGCTGTTGGAAACTGCGATGCCATTCTGGATAAATTAGTGGGCGACGCTTTAAAAATACAATGCGGAACCACATTAGGAGCCGTAATTTCTAAAGCGGCCAAAGAAAGAATTGAAGGATATATTACCGAAGCGGAACAACAAGGAGCCAAAATTCTTTTGGATGGGCGCAATACTATTGTTCCCGGAAAAGAAAATGGTTTTTATGTTGGTCCTACTATTATAGATTATGCCACTGCCGATATGAAAATTGCAAAAGAAGAAGTTTTTGGACCTGTACTCGCCATTGTACGTGTCAATACTATAGATGAAGCTTTAGCAATTGAAAACGCAAATCCTTACGGAAACGCCTGTTCTGTATTTACACAAAGTGGTGGATTGGCAAACTATGTAACAGAAAATGCTTCTGCCGGAATGTGCGGTGTCAATATTGGTGTACCGGTTCCGAGAGAGCCTTTTGGTTTTGGAGGATGGAACGAATCCCGTTTTGGTTCAGGTGATATTACAGGCAAAAGTTCTATTGTATTTTTTACCAAAGAAAAGAAAACGACAACCAAATGGAATCCTGAAGCGGGAACCAACTGGATGAGCTAAAAATACGTTAGTGAGGAAAAAATCAGAAGGCTGCTCGATACGAAACAGTATGTTTTTAATTAAATTAAAAATATTATTTGTAATTTAACATTCAAATCACTTTAAAACAAACAGTTATGATACGAAAAGCTACTCTTCAAGACTTAGATCAACTGACCAATTTATTTGATCAATATGTTGTTTTTTATAAAAATCCTTCCAATTTCGAAAAACACAAAGCGTATTTAAAAGAAAGAATGGAAAATAACGAAGCTACTGTTTATTTAGCTTTTGATGAAGAAAACAAAGAAAAAGCCATCGGATTTGCTTTAATCTACGTCACTTTTTCTTCATTAGCATTGAATAAAATACTGATTTTGAATGATCTCTTTGTTGATTCCAATGTCCGTAAAAATGGTATTGGAGAACAATTAATACAACAAACAGTAGCTCTGGCAAAAGAATTAAATTCGAACACCATTCGATTAAGAACCGCGAAAAACAATATCATAGCACAAGGCCTATATCATAAAATGGGATTTGTAAGAGAAGAAGGCTTATATAGCTATGACCTCACTGTCAAATAATTAAAATACTACTAATCTAAACAAAGAATGTTAAGCAAAGAACAAATAATAAGTGATAGTAAACAATACAGTTTGTTTACCTGGGTTGCCCAAAAAAATGTAAATCCTATTCCTGTAGAAAGAGCCGAAGGTGTTTATTTATACGAGGTAGGTGGTAAAAAAATAATCGATTTTTCCAGCGGATTAATGTCGGTAAATATAGGTCACGGTGACCAGCGCGTAACAGATGCAGTTGTTGAGCAAATGCAAAAAGTAAGTTATGTGACACCCTCTTGCACTACAGAAATAAGAGCACGATTAGCTAAAAAATTAGCAGAAATCTGTCCTGGCGATTTAAACAAGGCTTTTTTCACTCTTTGCGGAGCTTCTTCTATTGAAAATGCGATAAAATTAGCCCGATTATACTCGGGTAAACATAAAATATTTGGAAGATACAGAGGCTTCCACGGAAACTCCTCAGCCAGTATGACTGTAGGCGGAGACCCAAGAAAACAATATACTGATGCGCAACAGGCCACTAACATTTTTCATCTGGACGATCCTTATGATTTTTATGGTTTAAGTGATCAGGACGAAGAAACCCGATTGAAATGGAGTCTTGATTCTGTAGAAAGAATCATCCGTTATGAAGGCGGTCATACTATTGCCGCATTCATTTTTGAAGGAGAAAGCGGTTCTTCCGGTTGTTTGCATTATCCAGAGGGATACTTAAAAGGCATCAAAGCATTATGCGAGAAATATGATATTCTCTTTATTGCTGATGAAGTAATGAGTGGTTTTGGACGAACCGGAAAATGGTTTGGGTTTGAACACAGCGATATTATTCCCGACATGATTTGTATGGCAAAAGGTTTGACATCTTCCTATCTTCCATTAGGCTGTTTGATGGTATCTGATAAAATTGCGGCTAAATTTGAAGATTCGCCATTGTGGTTGGGACTGACTTATAATTCGCATCCGGTATCTTTAGCGGCTTCATTAGCGGTAATCAATATTTACGAAAGTGATAATCTGATTGAAAACACCAATAAAATGGGTGCTTATATGGAGAAACGAATCAATGAAATGCGTGCAAAACATCCGTCAATGGGTGATTTTAGAAACAAAGGTCTGTTGGGTTGTCTCGATATTGTAAAAAGTAAAAAGCCATACCAACTGATGGCGCCTTTCAATGCTAATGCAACAGAAATGGAAGTCATGAACAAGGTGGGTGCTAAACTGAGGGAGTTAGGTTTGTATACCTTTGTGAGATGGGGCTATATCTTTATTGCACCACCTTTGATGATCACCGAATCTGAAATTGATGAAGGATTAGCCATTATTTCGGAAGCATTGTTAATTGCTGATGAATATGTAATCTAAACAGTATATTTTATAAAAAAAGGAAGGTGTTTTAAACGACATCTTCCTTTTTTTTTAGCTAAAATTTTATTTACATTCTTTTCGAAAAAATTCTGTCTAATACTTCAAATATTTTGCTCTTATCTAGAGGCTTCGTAATATAAGCTGCAAAGCCACTATTGATTATTTTTTCTCTATCCTCTGAGGATGAATAAGCCGTCTGTGCAATAACCGGTAGATTTGGTCTACAATTTTTAACAGCCTCAAAAGCTTCAAAACCACCTAAAACCGGCATTTTGATATCCATAAAAACAACATCAATCGCCACATCTTCTTTGCACATATCTATCGCTTCCTGACCGTTTCTAGCCCTTAAAATGGTATAGTTTTTTAATTCCAAAATTTTCTTAAGCAGCAGGAAATTAATATTATCATCTTCGGCAATCAGGATTGTCTTATTTCCGGTATTTTCAAAAACTGGACTTGGTAGAACAGTGTCATGCATACTTAATGATTGCTGATAAATCAGAGGAATTTCAAATACAAAAACAGACCCAATACCTATGGTAGATTTAACATCTATCGTTCCTCCCAACATTTCAACATAGGCTTTAGAAATAGACAAACCCAGTCCCAAACCGCAAAACTCTATTGTAAAATCATCTTCTATTCGTCTGAATCTGTCGAAAATCAAATCCAGATTCCCTTCATTTATTCCAACACCGGAATCTTCAACTCTAAATTCAATGACATTTTTTTGATGATTTACGGTGTACCCAAAAGCCACATGACCTGTATTTGTAAATTTTATGGCATTGGTAATTAAATTTACAAAAACCTGTTTTAACTTAATCTCATCAGTAAGAATCTCATTTGTAATTTTCTCGTCATTTTTAATCACGTAGAAATCTATATTTTTATCGGCAGGAATTGTCACCTTCAAAGTGGTGTATAATTCCTCCATGCATTTCTCAATATTAATTGCTCTGTAATTGGGTGTTATTTGATTGGCATCGATTTTAGACATTTCGATAAGATCTTCAATAATAGAAACTAAACTGGTACCACTATCTTTTATAATCTTTAAAAATTCTGTTTTGTCTTTTTCACTCAAATCGGGATTAGCCAAAAGATCACTAAACCCAACAATGGCATTCATAGGGGTTCTGATTTCGTGTGATAAATTAGCCAAGAAAGAGGATTTCAGTTTATCGCTTTCCTCCGCTCTCTTCTTCGAAATTTCTAATTGCTTCTGTTGATTATTATTCTCTTCAAATAAATTTCCAATGTATCCAAATTCACCCGGTTCCATTTTTAAAGTATAAATGGTACTCTCCTTACCCTTTTCCAAAATATTTGTTATCAACTTTAGAGGACCATAAACCCATCGTCTCGTATAGTAAATAGAACCTACAATACTAAATAAGGTAGTGGCTATAATAATATACAGAATTTCTTTTGTTCGCTCAAAATTTACGTGAAAAGGTCTTTTGAAAAATAATTTTGTAACCTCACTATCATCCGAATTTTTAAGTTCTACAACGGAAAAAATGGAACTATGCTCCACCTTTTTTAAGTCATTGGCATCTAAAAAATCAACTGTTGAACTACAAATTTTTTGAAGATTTTTAAAATAGGCTTTATCAAGAAGCCTGGCCATAAAAAAGTATCCGGACGGACTGTGTTTCACTTTTTTAGGATCGTCTGAAGGATGTACTGTTGCTCCAAAAACTTCAACAACTCCTTCAGGAACCCTCATATAAAATCTTTTAAACTTAGATTTATACAATTGATCCATCACCCGCTTAGGGATAAAATCGACTGATTTAATTTTTGAAGATGAAATTTTATTAATCAGTTCATAATCTAAATTGTAAATTCCAATATAATCTACTTCATAAGATTCGAATTCGGTCACAATATGGCTGTCGAACCATTCATGATCTTTGGTATTTATAAAATTAACTAAGGAGTCCCAAAAAGTAATATCATAAATAGCTACTATTTGTGTTTTGGAATTGAAATCGAATAGGGTATTAATCTCGATATCATAGCGCGCCAAAGTCGAATTATAAACTTCTTTTTCTTGCCGAACTGTGTAAATATAAAGCGACAGGAAGAGTAGCAAAAAAAGTGTACTTATTGCACTAATAAGCAATATTAGTTTGATATAAGTATTGACTTTCACTCTTTTTTTCATGAACCAAAGATAATTTTTTAAATAAAAAAACAAAACTAAAATTGAGTCATTTTCGGCTTTCTAACAATGTATGTTTAATATTCTCTGCGAGTTAGCTATTTTACTAGGAAAAACAAAAAACTCCAAACTTGCGTTTGGAGTTTTACAACTTACTTTTCAGTATTATATTTCCGTAAATACTTACGAGCTTTGATTCCAGATTCTTTTAAATCCTCATCCTTCCATTTTCCGTCAGACTTTGCAGTTGTTTTTAAGATGGAACAAGTTTCATCCTTATCTGAAACCGACCATGTAATCCAACTTAATTTTCTGGCTTCCATCCAGTCGATATATTCCTGCCAAGCCACATCATTTAACGGACCGTCACCAGAGGCTTCCATCCCTGCGGATTCTGAAATAAAAACTGGCAATCCGTTTTTTATCGCTTCATCTGTTCGGTCACGCAACCATTTTTCGTGAGTCGCGGCATAAAAATGCATCGTATACATCAGGTTGTCATATCCCCTTATAGGATCTGCTGCAGGAAGATGAATGTCCTGATCCCAACGCGGACATCCTACGAGAATAATATTATCGGGATCGTTTTCTCTTATCACTTGGATGACCTCTTCAGAATAGGCTTTGACTTCTTCCCAGGTTTCATAATCCGGTTCATTGAAAATCTCATAAATAACATTCGGGTATTTCCCGTAAGATTTAGACATTTCTGCAAAAAAGACCTTGGCTTCGTCTAGATTTATGTTATGGCTGTGCCAATCGATAATGACATAAATATCGGCTTTGATTGCTGCATCGATTACTGCTTTGATTTTTTCTTTTGAAAATTCAGGTTCTTTCAGATAAGGTCTCTCTCCTATTTCGATCCCCATAGCGGCACGAACAATGTTGCAATTGAAATCTTTTTTCAACCAATTAACAGCCCCTGCATTATAAAATCTTGGCCAGATACTGTGCCAGCCAAAACTCATCCCTCTTAAAACAATTGGGTTTTGGTTCTTATCCACTAACTGCGTTCCTTTTACGCTCAGTTGTCCATGCTTTTTCACGAATTGTGCGTTTGACATACTACAGCTTACTAAAAACAAAAGCACAATAATTCTAGATTTAAAGAACATATTTTCTATTTAATTAATTTCAATGTAATAACGTCATGAGAAGCAATATCTGCTGTAAAATTCTTTTTAGTGGTGCCGGCTTCTTTGTTTTTCCAAAGGTCTTTTATTTTAAAAGTTACTTTGTTAAAATCAGCTTCATAACCAAAATCAGCATCTTTGATTGGATTCTTTTTCCAATCGAAATTGATTTTTTTAGAAACATCAGTTCTATTCAAAAAAGTTATTGCCCAATTTCCGTCAGATAGTGGTTTTACCCAAACTTCCAGTCCGTCTTCGGCAGAAAGTTTAAAGCCCTGGATTCCCAATTTATCCTGATTTACGGCAATCAGTTCTTTATTTGTCAAAATGGCCAAGGTTTCTTTTGACATTTTTCTGAAATCATTCCCGGCAATCAAAGGAGAAGCCATCATACACCACATCGCGAAATGGGTTCTGTCTTCGGCAATGGTCATCCCGTTACCCACTTCCATCATATCAAAATCGTTCCAATGGTCCGGGCCTGAAAACTTACGGATGTCTTTGCGCATTTCCACAATTTTCATAACTCCCCATGATGACCAATTTCCTGGATGCTTATGTTCGCAATCAAAACATGGATAAATATCGCCTGAAATTCTCCAAAGATTCCCAACCGGCTTTCCCCAATCCCAAGGTTTATTATCTCCCCATTCACACAAACTGAAAACGATCGGTTTACCGGCAGTTTTAAGAGCGTTACTCATAGTTGTATAGGCTTCTTTGGCGTTGATTCCTTCGGTATTACACCAATCGTATTTTAAAAAATCGATATTCAGATTCGCATAAAATCGAGCGTCTTGGTATTCGTAGCCGCGGGTTCCTGGATATCCGGCACAAGTATGCGTTCCCGCACAGTTGTATAGTCCGAATTTCAATCCTTTGGCATGAACATAATCTACTAATGCCTTCATTCCGCTAGGAAATTTGATTGGATCAGGAACCAAATTCCCATCCTTATCACGCTCTTTGGTCATCCAGCCATCGTCTAAAACAATATAATTATAACCGGCCGCTGCCATACCGGAAGCTACCATAATATCGGCTGTTTCCTTAACCAGTTTTTCATCTATCTTGGTTTCGAAAGTGTTCCAGGAATTCCAGCCCATTGGGGGTGTCATGGCCAAACCTTCAAATTTTCCGGTTCCTAGTTTGTAAACATTTCCTTGTGAGAAACCTAGAATTGTTGTTCCGCTTAAAAGCAAAGTGAAGAGTAATTTTTTCATTTTTTATTTTGTTTAATTATGGTATTTTGTTTTTTTATTTGGCTCGCAGATTCTGCAGACTTCTTTAGAGTCGAACGTCTTGTTTTACAGGGTTTGCGTGAGGGATGGCAGTGGAGCTCTTTTTTCTTTA